>Ga0233443_1000307_pt1 | contig 58407 bp, 51 predicted proteins | sample SI_123_September_2_FD_182784 | JGI IMG/M metagenome (GOLD analysis project Ga0233443, IMG submission 182784) | Seawater microbial communities from Saanich Inlet, British Columbia, Canada - SI_123_September2016_200_MG | ecosystem: Environmental > Aquatic > Marine > Inlet | place: Canada: British...
TGTGGTTGAAGGAGCCCCATTCAGGACCGAACTGCCAACGACGGAAAATGTATCAATTTCTAACTGAATTTGAGTGGCCATCTGAGTCCGCTATGGGTCAAAAGCGGAAATAAGCGACCTCTGCATTTATGGTCCGGTCTGTACCGCAAAGCAGACATCGATTTCAGAAACCGGAATGATCCCGGCAAATGAGCAGAAACCTGTGCAACCTCTCTATATAGAATATTTGGTAGGGGAGATGCATAGGTTTTATTGGGGTCGTCAGACATGCGAAGCATCACCGCGCCAGAGCCCACAAATTCACCGGAAAAAGTCAATTAGCACTGCAGAAGCATCGCAGACAAAATTAAAGGGGTCAGCAAACTAATGCTAACCCCTTGAATTATTGGAGCGGGCGAAGAGATTCGAACTCTCGACCCTAACCTTGGCAAGGTTATGCTCTACCCCTGAGCTACGCCCGCTCAATCTTGACGACGGCGGGATAATAGTCATCGCGCCTCTGTTTGCAAGCCCCTTCACAGGGTTCTTTTGATGAATTGGCCACATTTAAACACTTCCCCCGGAAAATTGCATGGACTTAAGGCCACTGGAGGCTATGTTTAGCGTCTTCTAATGCCTTCAGACACAAGGGGATGTGTTTTTTCCATGCCAGCTGACGAACAACAATTATTCGAATTTTTTCTGGAACTGGACATACAAACCACCACCCACCGGCATGCTGCGCTGCATACAGTCGAGCAGAGTCAGGAATTGCGCGGTGACCTGCCGGGTGGGCATTGCAAATCCCTGTTTCTAAAAGATAAAAAGGCGCAGTTATGGCTGATCGTCGCACTTGAAGACCGCGAAGTTAATCTGAAAACCCTGCACAAACAGATTGGCTCCGGCCGTCTTTCCTTTGGCAAAGCTGAACTGATGTGGGACATTCTGGGCGTGCGACCCGGTTCTGTGACACCCTTTTCACTGATCAACGACAAGGACCAGCAAATGAACGTGGTTCTGGATCAGGGTATGCTGGAATTTGATTTGTTAAATTATCATCCCCTGCATAATGAAGCGACGACAGCGATATCGACGGTGGATTTATTGCGATTTATTGATGCCACGGGCCACACGCCCCAGCGGGTGGACCTTGTCCCAGGGGTTGAACAAGCGCAATAATCCGCTATCAGCAACTTGTTAATGCAGCTCAAGACCCCATATTTTCTTGGGTAGGGCGTGTTTGCTGAGCCAAGGGGGCTTTGCATTTTGCTGAGCAATGAATAGAACTCACTGAAGTGTTTCAGCTTTGCTCTGAACCATGGGGCTTAATTATCCTTGGCGCCAGTATTTCCTGGTTTGAAATGCAGCTATGCTTGAAACCTGAGAAATGACGAGACGCCCCGATTATTGGCAGACAACCATTATTAACAGACTACGTTTATTAACAGACAACGTTTATTAACAGACAACGGACAGACAAAACGATGGACGAAATTTCGATGTTATCCCCTGACGGCGCGCCAGCTGGCCTGATCAAGGACAGCAGTGACGCAGCCTTTATTGAAGACGTTGTTGAGGTCTCAAAGGAAGTCCCGGTTATTGTAGATTTCTGGGCGCCATGGTGTGAGCCCTGCAAACAATTAGGCCCGGCCATTGAAAAAGTTGTTAATTCTGCCAACGGTGCTGTCCGATTGGTCAAAATTGACATTGACCAAAACCCCGCCATTGCACAGCAATTGCGTATTCAGTCCATTCCAGCTGTTTATGCCTTCAAGGACGGCCAACCGGTTGATGGTTTCATGGGCGCTGTGCCTGAAAGCCAGATCAAAGCGTTCGTTGAAAAACTGGTCGGTGAAATTGGCCCGACCGCGGCTGAAGAAGCCCTGGAAGCTGCCACAACCGCTCTGGCTGAAGAGGATTTCGCCCAGGCCGCCAGCTTGTTTGGTGAGGTCTTGCGTACCGACAACAGCAATGTTGATGCCCTGGCCGGCCTCACCCAGTGCTACATTGGTGGCGGGGATCTTGAACGGGCTGGTCAAACACTTGACCTGGTCAAGCCTGAGGATGCCGACAAGCCAATCGTCACAGGTGCTCGCGCCGCCTTGTCTCTGGCGGAAAAGGCCCTGGATGCCGGCGATCTGGAACCTTTGCTGGCAAAGGTAGAAGCAAATGAAAACGATCACCAGGCCCGATCTGAATTATCGGAAGCCCTGTTGGCTGCCGGGCGCAAGGAAGAGGCCGTTGAACAGCTGCTGGATATTGTGCGCCGGGATCGCAAATGGAATGATGATGGCGCCCGCAAACAATTGCTGACCTTGTTCGAAGCCTTTGGCAATGAAGATGAAGTCACTCAGGACGGTCGGCAAAAGCTGTCGATCCTGTTGTTCTCGTAGGAGACGGATCAACCATGCAGTGCCAGTGGGACTTGAAGTATCGTGACTGAGGGTCGCCAGGATGTCGGGTTTGACGAGATATCGCGCACCATTGCCCTGTTCCCACTGGGGGGTGCGCTGTTGCTGCCGCGCGGCCAGATGCCTCTGAACATCTTCGAGCCGCGATATCTGGACATGATCCGCGAAGCCATGAATGACACGCATCTGATCGGCATGGTCCAGCCCCTGGACCCCGTTTCGACTGAACTGGAACCGGAAATTTATCGTACGGGCTGTGTTGGGCGTATTGATGCCTTCAAGGAGACACTGAACGGTACCATGTTAATCACCTTGACGGGCCTGTGCCGCTTTCAGGTCATTGAGGAATTGCCCATGACCCAACCTTATCGCCGGGCCCTGGTCTCCTACGCAAAATATCGCCGGGACATGGATGTGACAGAATCATCAGGCTTCAAACGCCAGGAATTATTCGCGGCGCTGCAAAGTTATCTGGATATGAAAGAGCTGGATACGGACTGGAAATCGCTGGAAAAAATATCAGACGAAAGCCTGGTATCATCTCTGGCCATGATGTGCCCGTTCGAGCCTTCGGAAAAGCAGGCCTTGCTGGAAGCTGATACCCTTGCCCAACGGGGCGATATCCTGACCTTGCTGATGCAATTTGCCGATTCGCCCTTTACCGGTGATGAACCACCGGCCATGCAATAAACACACGCCCGCTGACGAATGGATACATATGAGCCATGACTGAGACATCATCTACCATTGACCCAAAATTGCTGGAAATTCTGGTTTGCCCCCTGACCAAAGGTCCGCTGGTTTATGACAAAGCGGCCCAGGAACTGATTAGTGAGCAAGCCCACTTGGCCTATCCCATCCGCGACGGCATTCCGATCATGTTGGTTGACGAAGCCCGCCGCATTCAAACCACCTGACTTTTTCGTTTGCCAATATCTTGCGAAAGAAAGCAACAACCATGACTGACGCCGCCAAAAAAGACACTGTCTCGTCACCCCTTGAAATCCGCCTGAAGTCAGAGGAAAAAATCCTCGAAGTCGATTTCCCGGGTGGCATTACATATCGTTTTCCCGCTGAGCTGTTGCGCGTTGAAAGCCCTTCTGCCGAAGTTCAGGGACATGGCCCCGGCCAGAAAAAGACTCTGCCCGGTCGTGCCCATGTCGGCATCATGAAGGTCGAACCCGTTGGTCACTATGCAGTCAAACTGGTCTTCGACGACATGCACGATACAGGTATTTTCACCTGGGACTATTTCTACGAACTGGGCCCACGTATCGACCAGGCCTGGCAAGACTACCTCGATGCCCTCGACAAAGAAGGCCTCAGCCGCGAGCCTTGAATAATCCCCGGCGCCCAGCCCTTGATCCGGACAACTAGCCCTTGATCGCCTTGGTGACGGCATCGAATGCTGGTGCCAGATCGGGGTAAGCCGTTTCAAGGGCGTCCCAATCATCAGCTTTCCCGGCAGCTTCCAAAGCTGCGCACAAGTCAGCCAGGGCGTCTGCACCGATAGACCGGGATGAGGATTTCAGTTTGTGGGCGGCGCCACCTATACCGGCGGCATCACGATCGACAAAAGCCGTATCTATTTCAGCAACAGCGCTGCGGCCCGGTTCAACAAAGTCCTGAAGGATTTCGTTGATCAGTTCTTCATCATCACCAAAAGTTTCACGCAAAAATTTCGGATCCACAACGCCTGAATTTGCCGGGGGTGCCACGACATCTGTGCCAGCTTTTACGGCACCAGTGTCGATCTCAGAGCGCCCGTGCGGCATCCATTTCCGCAAAGCGACTTGCAGGTCCGCCATGGCCAACGGCTTGGAAAGATAATCATCCATCCCGGCCGCGATGCAGCGTTCAGCTTCGCCTTCCAGGGCATTGGCGGTCACGGCAATGATAGGGGCTCGTCTGCCTCTGTTTTCTTCGTCCGCCCGCACCGCCGCGGTAAGTTCAAAGCCATCCATGTTTGGCATATGGCAATCGGTTAACAGCAAGGCATAGTCCTTTTGCCGCCAGGCCTCCAGGGCCAGTTTGCCGTCGTCCGCCATTTCACAGGTATATCCCAGTTTATCCAACTGCCGCCCGATGACCTGTTGATTTGTCAGATTGTCTTCTGCCAGCAAGATCAATGTGCCCTGGGCCAGAGCTTCTTCGGCAGACAAAGCGACGACCGTTTCGGCGGCCCGGTCATCATCAACCTTGATCAAGGGGCTGGCCCGACCTGCCGCCACTGAGATGGCATTGAGGAAGCGCGCACGGCGCAGGGGATTGCCATCCACACTGACACAGTCGGCCTTGTCGATACGGGCCGAGCGGCGCTGCCCCCCTGTCAGAACAACAAATTTTGGCCTGGCGACTTTCAGCAACTTCATCGCCTCCGCCTGACGGGCCACATCCAGATCAAGGTCAAGAACAATGACATCAAAAGCGGATTCGGACGTCGCCAGAATTTCTTCCGCTTCTTTGATGCCCGGTACTGCCGACGCTTCGGCGGCTGAATGTTCTAAATACCGCACCATGGCTTCCCGTGCCACTGACGATGTCGCAACAGCGAGAACCCTTAACCCGGCCAGATCTGTAGACAGGTCTTCGCCACGATGTTCATCTGTATTGCCAAGGGGAATTTCGATTGAGAAGGTTGAGCCTGAGCCCAACCGACTTTCCACACTAACGGTTCCCTGCATCAATTCGGTGAGCCGTTTGCAAATTGCCAGCCCCAAACCGGTGCCGCCAAAGCGGCGCGTGGTCGAGCTTTCGGCTTGGGAAAATGCTTCGAACAAACTCTCTTGCGCGTCTTTCGAAATACCGATGCCATAGTCGACAACCGAGATTTTGATGCGGCATCCATCTTGATTATTGCTGACGGCTTCGGCTCGGACGACCACTTCACCTTCTGTTGAAAACTTCACCGCATTGCCGGTTAGATTGAAAACGATCTGGCGCAAACGGACCGGATCACCCAACAGGGTTTCAGGCATGTCGGGATCAACAAATGTAGTGATGCGAATGCCTTTTCCGATGGCGCTGGGGGCCATGGTCGCAGCAGCGCCTTCGAGGACATCAGCAAGCGAAAACGGGATGGATTCGATATCAAGCTTGCCAGCTTCAATTTTGGAAAAATCCAGAATGTCGTTGATGATTGTCAGCAAGGCATTGCCGGAATCCCGTACTGTATTCAGCATCAGGGTCTGATCATCATCGAGGTTGGTTTGGGACAATAAATCCGCCATGCCAACAACGCCGTTCATTGGCGTTCTGATTTCGTGGCTCATGGAGGCGAGGAAATCCGACTTGGCCTGGGCCGCTGTTTCTGCAACGTCGCGCGCTTTTAATATTTCAGCCTCGGCCCGTTTTTGATCCGTGATGTCATAGTAGCCACCAAGGGCACCTGGTTTACCTTCATATTCGAATGGCAATACTGTGCACATGCTCCAGAATTCTGAGCCATCAGCCCGCTTCATTTTAAGTTCCCGGTTTTGCACCGTTTGCTTTTTCAGGATCGATTCCCGAATGTCAGCCCGATCCTCGGCATTTAAATACAGGCTTGCTGCATTGGTTTTGTGAACCGTTTCTTCGTCAATGCCAAATAGTTCCCTGAAATGAGAATTGGCAAATTCGAGATTGGACGTCGCAACACCCGCGACCGTTATGCCAACCGGCAATTTTTCAAGTATGTTGCGAACTTCCCTGTCTGCCCTGTCGCGCTCGGTGGCATCTGTATAGGTGATAACCACATCGCCTTCATCTGTTCGCTCAGCCACCGCATCAAAAGTGCGATCGCCATCGATATTGAGAATGAACCGCGTCGTCGCCTCCCCCGTCCAGAGACTATCCAGGCGTTGGTCAATTTTTACCAGCAAGTCTTCTTTGCCATAATATCCAATGTCAGCAAAATGTTGCCCTATTTCTCGTGCAGACTTGCCAACTTTCAGGAAACCGTCGGGAAATTCAAGAAGCGTGCGATATTGTTCATTCCAGGTCACCAGACGGCGATCACTATCATAGGCGATCACGCCTTGGCTGATATTATTCAAAACACTGCGCAGCAGCGCTTCACCTGCTGCCAGATCTGCCTCAACTGCCTTGCGTTCGGAGATATCGTAAACCCAGACCAGGCGGGCATTTTCGCCGTCCCAGGTAATCGACCGCATTGACAACAAGACCCAAAAAGCTGAACCATCCGCGCGCAGCAATTGTGCTTCGCGTCCCTCGACAACGCCCTTGATTTCAAATTCATGCACCCAGTCTTCGCGGTCATCGGAATCGGCAAAACCGGGAACCGAGTTGGGACCGATTAATTCTTCCTTCGACCGTCCCAACATATCTGCCATGCGAGAGTTGGCGAACAGGCGGATACCTTCGGCATCAAAAATGGATACGCCAATAGGGCTGGCCTCCAGAATGGCGGACATTTTTTCTTCGCTTTGCCGCAAGGCAACTTCGGATTTTTTTCGCTCCGTAACGTCGTGGGCCGCCATCAACAGGGCGGGTACACCGTGGAAGGTTATGGGAACCACAGTGACCATAACATCACGTGGCGAACCGGTGGCAAAGTTTTTGACCTTGACTTCGACACTGGTCGATTGCCCTTCATCATTCACCGACTCAAGGAATTTTTTCTGCTCGTTTGGATGGTGCCAAATGTTGGAGGGGTCAAGTTTCAGGAACTCTTCTTTTGAAAGACCGATCAATTCACAGGCAGCCTCGTTCACACGAAGATATGTCGGTTGGTCAACACTGCGAACCACTAATGGCGTCGGGGTGGCATCAAACATGGCATCCAAAACTTCCCGGCCCAGTCGTTCCAGTTCTTCTGCTTTTGTCCGGTCTTCGTTTTCGTGCTGCAATTCAGCTGTGCGCTCGATTACTTTTTGTTCAAGCTCTTGTCGCGATTGTTCAAGTTTGTCCTCAGCGATGCGGCGTTCTCTGACTTCGTCTTCCAGGCGCGCACTTACGGCTTCGGCGCGAAGGGCGCGCCGACGAGCAACACCGGCAACACGGACCATGAATCCAAGAGCCAGCGACAAGACGATACCGAAAACCAGAACAAATATTTCTGCAATATCAACTGCTGACTCAGACCCCAGAGCCTGCCAAAGGCTGAGTGTAAAAGCCAGGACGCCGATACCAATTGCCCACGAAAGCCAATCTGGCATTTCCCTGGATGCTTGCAGTTCCAGATGCCAGGCACGCTGAACCAGACCGAGGCCAAGAACGATAAAGCCGGCCGCAGTGTGGACGGCCATGCGGGTCAGGTGCCCCCAACCATAGGCCGTTTCCAGGTTCATGGCGTAACCGGCAAAGGCGATCACGCCAAGTCCGAAAGTGATCGAGCCAAGAACCGCCGTGAGATAAATCCTGGATTTCTGACTGGCAAGCGGATTGGCAAAAAGCAGGGCTATCCCGGTCAGGCTGAAACACAAGGCTGTATTAGGTGCCATGCGGCCAGGGTTTGAGGTCTCTACAGTGACATAATGTTCCATGAATAATTGATCAATTTGCAGATCAACACCCGCAATATATTCGATCAAAGTCAGCAAACCCAAAACGGCTGTTGTTGCACCAACATACCTGGCGATCCAGGCTTTTCTGTCCGAAGGCGTTGTTGCCGCTGAAACAAGGCCGATGCCGCTCAACAAAAACCCGAGTGCTGTATTATATTGCATCGGCACAAATGTTGGGGAAACCTGGATCAGGGTCGTGTTGTGGGTATACCAGCCCGTCAGAACGACAAGCCCCAATAAAGTTGGCAGAATACCGGCAATCAATGCCAGTCGATTGCCAAAATCAACCTGCCCCCGCATGTCGGTCATTAACAGTTCCCTGAGTTGCCTGCAAATAAACTAATTAATTCAGGTTATTTGATAAACAAGGTATAGTATTTCAGGGTTTATCGGAAACGCAGCGTTGCTTCAAACTCAAAGCGATTTCGTTTAAACCGGATCAGCCCTGGTTCAGCAAGACTATACCGGCTCTCCGTTCAGGAGTTTGGGTAGTTTCCCGACGGTGCCGCGCGCATGGCGCATGAAGAGTTTTTTCAGGTCTGGCATTTTGTTGACAGCGGCGAGGCCGATATCGCGGGCCAGGTGCAGGGGTTCGACGTCGTTGGAGAACAACCTGTTCAGAACATCCGTGACGGCCAGCAAGGTGGCATTGTCAAAACGGCGCCAGCGTTGATAGCGCTCAAGCACATCCGGCGCACCGATATCCAGACCAAGGCGCGCGGCGTCCACCAGCACTTCTGTCAAAGCGGCCACATCCCGCAATCCGACATTCAGACCCTGTCCCGCAATGGGGTGCATGCCATGGGCCGCATCGCCCGCCAGGGCCAGGCGTTGATCGATATAGCGATCTGCAATTTGCAGGGACAAAGGATAGGACCAGCGCGGCCCTTCAAGGGCCAATTCACCCAGATAATCACCAAAGCGTTTGCCGATTTCCGCCAGAAAGGCATCGTCATCCAGCGCCATCATCACCGGCGCGAGGGCATCTGTTTCCGTCCAGACCAGTGAGCAACGGTTACCCATCAGTGGCAAAATAGCAAAGGGTCCGGAGGGCAGGAAGCGTTCCTGGGCAATGCCCTGATGGGGAAGTTCGTGGCGAACAGTGCAGACAATGCCAACCTGATGATAACTCCAGCCACTGACCTGAATGCCGGCCTCTTCCCGACTGGGTGACAATCGACCTTCAGCGCCGACCAGTAGTCGGGCCTGAAGTTCCCGTTTGTTCGAGAGCTGCACGCTTACGCCATTGTCCAAGCGGGAAATTTGGGTTGCTGACTGAGGCGCAATAAGTTCAAGAGTTGAAGTCTCTGCGGCGCGTGCATGCAATGCCTGACGCATATGGCGATTTTCAACCATATAACCGAAGGGTTGGCCATCCAGTTCACGGTGATCGTAATGCAGGAACAGGGGCGATGCGCCATCGCTAACTCGTATATCCAGCAGGGCTTGGGCCTGGGTCGCCACATGATCCCAAACGCCGATCATCGCCAGCGCCTGCTGGCTTGCCCAGGCAATTGCCGATGACCTGCCATCATAGGGCGCATCCAGCATCGTAGCCGGGTCATCACGATCGATCACAGCAACGCGCAAGCCCGCGTCGCCAAGGGCACAACCAAGCGCCAGACCGACGAGACCACCACCATTTATGATGACATCGACAACGTTCGCCTGATCACGGTGCTGTCGACTGTCGTGCTTATCTTCCATACCTGCCACTTCACATGTCCACGGCTTGGGGCAATTCCGAACTTGGCGGAGTCGCCGCTGCTTTTGAATTTGGGAACCAGCTTCAGTTATAAGCAACGCTGCCTTTCCGTCAAAGCCGGAATTCTCCTATTATCAAGCAACAGTCCCGCATGCGTAATACCTGGCGCTTTGATTGCTATACATGCGCTGCTGATTGTCTTTCAGGCATTGCAGCATGGCTGTGTGCCGATTACCCTTTGGCTCATGACTGATAACTGGCATGACATGACGGCCCTCGCCCAAGGTGTGGCCATGGGCGAAGGCGACATCGACCCTGTAGAACTGACAGAATCGTATCTGGCACGAATTGAACGGGAAGATACGGATCACACAGTATTTCTGGCTGTCACTGCTGATCGGGCACGATCAGAAGCCGAAGCTGCGCAAAAAAGAGCGCGAACAGGTTTAAGGCTAGGGCCTTTGGATGGTGTCCCAATCTCATGGAAGGACCTGTTTGATTCTGCCGGTACGGCCACCACCGGGGGCTCGGAAGTTTTTCGAAATCGCATCCCGTCACATGATGCTGATACCCTGGCCCGGGCAACCCGCGCTGGAATGGTCTGCCTTGGTAAAACAAATCTTTCGGAATTTGCCTTTTCCGGCCTCGGGATAAATCCGACATATGGCACACCGGCCAATGCTTTTGATTCCGTAACACCGCGTTGTCCAGGGGGGTCCTCCTCTGGTTCTGCCGTTTCGGTAGCGAGACAACTGGCGCCCATTACCGTTGGTACCGATACAGGTGGATCCGTGCGTATACCGGCTGCATGGAATGGTCTGGTTGGTCTGAAGACAACATCCGGTGTCGTTCCCGCCAAGGGCGTGCTGCCTCTTTCCCGGCAGTTTGATACAGTTGGCCCGCTGGCCCAGGACGTGGCAGACGCCAATGCCCTGTTTGCAATCCTTTGCGGTGGCAAGGCCGCCGATCTGATAGGCACCAGTGTGCGCGGCAAACGCTTTTTGGTGCCGGACAACATTGTCTGGGACAATGCGGAAGAGGGCGTCGTTGCCTGCCTGGAAGAGGCCTTTGAAAAGCTGGTGGCCAAAGGAGCCATCGTGGAACGTGGGAAGGTGCCTGAATTCGATGCTGTAACCGACCTGTGTAACAATGTTGGCAACCTGTTCAGCCCGGAGGCCTATGGCGAATGGCGGGATGTAATCGAAAGCCAGTCAGATCAAATGTACGATGAAGTGACGAAACGCTTTAAAATGGCAGAAAATATGTCATCCATTGATGTGGCCGAAGCCATGCACAAACTTCGGTCCCTAAGGGCAAGCTATCTTAAACGCGTGGCCGGTTATGATGCTGTATTGATGCCCACAACGCCCATTACGCCCCCGGCTATTGCGCCACTTGAGGCCGACAGTGCGGCCTATGCCAAAGCCAATATATCCGCCTTGTACAATACACGACTGGGCAATTTGCTGACCCTGAGCAGCCTGACCCTGCCCGCAGGCCAAACTGGCGGCTTGCCAGTGGGGCTAATGATGTTTGGCCTGCCGAAGCGGGAAAATGCCTTGTTACGCAACGGTTCCGGCATCGAAAAAGCGCTGGCAAGCTAAATAAATTTATCAATATCCTGAATACGCCTAATTATTAGGCGATTTAGGTTGCATGGCGCTTTTTTAGGCAATATTTCTACTAACTAAGCTGGATATCGTTGAGTATTTCGAGCTTTTGTTATTAATATCAATTAGATAACTCCTTTTCTGGAAACTGGCACGATCCTTGTAATGCAAGGACCGTTACGCATTCACACGGCCTTCACAGGCTGAATAAATCGCAAGCGCGGCAACGCGCAGATCAGAAAAAGGAAACGGGACATGAAACTCGTTATGGCGGTCATCAAACCGTTCAAACTGGATGAGGTGCGCGAAGCCCTCATGGAACTCGGGGTCCAGGGCCTGACAGCAAGTGAGGTCAAGGGATTTGGTCGCCAGAAAGGCCATACCGAGATTTATCGCGGTGCTGAATATGCTGTGAACTTCGTGCCCAAAGTCAAAATCGAAGTTGCCGTGACAGCCGATATGGCCGAGCGCGTGACAGAAACCATCAAGGAAACGGCCAATACCGGTCAAATCGGTGACGGCAAGATCTTTGTTTACGATCTCAGCAAGGTTGTTCGCATTCGCACTGGCGAAGCTGACAACGAAGCCCTGTAGGAAGCAATTATGAAAAATCTTAAATACACAGGTGCTTTTGCTGCGGTTGCAGTCACGGCCCTGACTTTTGCCACACCGGCTCTGGCTGAGGACGCCAAAGTGACCGAGACGGCCTATATCTTTAACAGTCTGTCGTTCCTGATCCATGGCTTCATGGTGATGTTGATGGCAGCTGGTTTTGCCATGCTGGAAGCCGGCATGGTAAGGACCAAAAATGTGGCCACCATGTGCGTCAAGAATATTGCCCTTTATTCCATTGCCGGCATTCTCTATTACGCTGTTGGTTATAACCTGATGTATCAGGGCGTTGATGGGGGCTTCATGGGCACCTTTGCACCCTGGGGCATCGATGACAGCGCCATGGCCAAGGGCGATTTCAGTGGAAACTATTCGGCCTCTTCGGACTGGTTCTTCCAGATGGTATTTGTCGCCACAGCAGCCTCGATCGTTTCGGGTACAGTTGCCGAGCGCATCAAACTTTGGCCTTTCCTTGCCTTCGTCGTTGTCCTGACCGGTGTGATCTATCCGATCCAGGGTTCATGGCAGTGGGGCGGCGGCTGGCTCTCGGAAATGGGCTTTGCTGATTTTGCTGGCTCCACCCTTGTCCATTCAACAGGCGGCTGGGCTGCCCTGACCGGTGCCATCATTCTTGGTGCCCGCAAAGGCAAGTTCACCAAAAGCGGTGGTGTGCACCCCATGCCTGGCTCTTCTCTGCCATTAGCAACCCTGGGCACGTTCATCCTCTGGTTCGGCTGGTTCGGCTTTAACGGTGGCTCGCAGCTGGCCATGGGCAGTGCCTCGGATATTGCTGCGATTGCCAACATCTATATCAACACCAACATTGCTGCTGCCGGTGGCGTCGTCGCCGCCATGATTGCAACCCAGTTGATTTACAAGAAGGTCGATCTGACCATGGCCCTGAACGGTGCCCTGGCTGGACTGGTCAGCATCACAGCCGGGCCGGATACCCCGACCATGGGCCAGGCCCTGCTGATTGGCGCTGTTGGCGGTATTATCGTGGTCTTTGCCATTCCCATGCTGGATAAACTGAAGATCGATGATGTTGTCGGTGCCATTCCGGTTCACCTGATGGCCGGGATCTGGGGCACAATGGCTGTGCCGATTACCAACCCTGATGCCAGCTTTGTCACTCAAGCCATCGGTGTTGTCTCAATCGGTGCTTTCGTGATCGTCGCCAGCTCGATTGCCTGGTTGGTTCTGAAAGCCACCGTTGGCATTCGTCTGGATGATGAAGCCGAAGCCCTGGGTGCAGACCGGACCGAGCTTGGCCTGGAAGCTTACCCGGAATTCGGTCAAGGCTCACAGTCTCTCTAGGGTCTCGCTCGATCCTCGGGATGTCAAAATCTGGCGGCCAGTTGATTCAAATTGATCGGCTGGCCGCCTAATAAATAGACACTAAAGACCTGTCTGCCCATTTTTAGGGCAGGCGGGTTTTAGTGCGTCTGCAATACAGCATACCTGAATTCTACAATTTCCCTTTTAATATCAAAGTACTGTGCCGATTATTACCGCATCTACACGGGTTGGCACGGCGCTTGAAATGTAAACTGGAATTTACATTTTGCCGGACGGAAAGAATTCGTCTGGTTTGACAGGGAATATTTGCCAGAAGTTTGCGTCGGAAATCATTCCGCTTGTAGAACAAATGGCCGTTGGAGGATTTTATGGACGCGTTTAAAACCGGGGCAGATGTCTTTTTTGTTCTGATGGGAGCCATTCTGGTGCTGTTCATGCACGCGGGATTTGCCTTTCTGGAAGTAGGCACGGTGCGCAAGAAAAACCAGGTCAACGCCCTGGTCAAAATCATTGTCGACTTTGCCATCTCAACCATGGCCTATTTCTTTATCGGCTATGCGATCGCCTACGGCATCGACTTTTTTGCCGGGGCCCAGATTTTAAGTGGCACGGCAAAGGGCTCACCCTTTGCCAGCAACGGCTATGACCTGGTGAAGTTCTTCTTCCTGCTGACATTCGCCGCCGCCATTCCCGCCATTATTTCAGGCGGAATCGCCGAACGGGCCAAATTTGGCCCCCAAATGGCAGCAACGGCCCTTCTGGTGGCCTTCATCTATCCTTTCTTTGAAGGCATTGTCTGGGGTGGTAATTTTGGCGTGCAGGACTGGATCGCAGCCACCTTCGGGGCCCAGTTTCATGATTTTGCCGGTTCCATCGTTGTCCATGCCATGGGTGGGTGGATAGCCCTGGTGGCCGTCGTATTGTTGGGTGCCCGCAAGGGTCGCTACCGCAAAGACGGTGGTGTCATCGGCATTCCGCCGAGTAACATCCCGTTTCTGGCCTTGGGATCATGGATTCTCTGTGTCGGCTGGTTCGGATTTAACGTCATGAGTGCGCAAAGCGTCGAAGGCATTACAGGCCTTGTCGCCATGAATTCACTGATGGCCATGGGCGGTGGTATCCTTGCGGCGCTGTTTTTTGGCCGTAATGATCCGGGCTTTGTGCATAACGGCGCCCTCGCGGGCCTGGTGGCCATCTGTGCCGGTTCTGACATCATGCATCCGCTGGGTGCTTTGGTTACCGGGTTGATCGCCGGTGGGCTTTTTGTCTGGGCCTTCACGACCTGCCAAAACAAGTGGAAAATTGACGACGTGCTGGGCGTCTGGCCCCTGCACGGCCTGTGTGGGGCCATGGGCGGCATTGCGGCCGGTGTCTTTGGCCTGGAGGCCTTGGGCGGTATGGGTGGCGTTACTCTGGGGGCACAGATTTTTGGCACAGTTGCTGGAATATCGGTAGCGATTGTCGGTGGCCTGATCGTTTATGGCGGCCTGCGCCTGACCGTCGGCATCCGGATGAGCGAAGAAGACGAGTTTCACGGCGCTGACCTCAGCATCCACAAGATCTCCGCCTATCCGGAAGACGATATTCCGGTTCGGTAATCGAGAAATAGTTCAGTTGATCGGAAAAAGAGGTGTCTTCAGGTATTTGGCGGCACCTCTTTTTTTGTGCCTTTCAGATATTATCGTTAACGAATTGAAAACTTCCTCAGGTACATTATGCAGGTTCGCTGTTAAAACATTGCGGAACCTTGTCTTTTAAATTCCGCACCGATAGTTTGGCGAAAATTTGTTTTCGTTTTGTCCCATGCAATTACTGCCGATCAGGAAGCCTGTTAATGAACTTTGAGCGCCTGGATAATCTGGGGATAGCCACTTTTGACCGGCTACGTTTGCTGTTGGACCCGATTACGCCCCCGGCAGACATCGAGCCCATTGTCATGGCTGTGGGAGAGCCTCAACACGACTATCCCGATCTGGTCGGCGAGGTCATGCATGCCAACCGGCATCTTTACGGCAAATACCCCCAGTTACTGGGCACTGACGAATATCGCGACTCTGTCGTTGACTGGTTGAATTGGCGCTATGACTTGCCGGACGGCATGATTGACGCCAACCGCCACATCGTCCCCCTGGCAGGCAGCCGCGAAGGTCTTTATCTGATCGCCCCGGTAGTTGTGCCAGAAAGCAAAAAGGTTGGTGGCCGTAACCTGCAACCCACTGCCCTTGTCGCAAACCCCTTTTATCAGGTCTATGCCGGGGCATCTGTCTTTGCCGGCGCTGAAACCGTTTATGTCTCCGCCACCGAGGAAACTGGCTTTTTACCTGATTTTGCTGCCCTGGATGAAGATATTCTTGAACGGGCCGCCATCGCCTATGTCAGCAGTCCGGCCAACCCCCAGGGTGCCATTGCGACCCTGGATCAGCTATGCGACATGATCAAGCTGGCCCGCAAACACGATTTCCTGCTGATTGTGGACGAATGTTACGCCGAGGTTTATGACGCGACCCCACCGCCAGGTGCGCTGGAGGCTTGCGCTAAACTTGGTGGTGATCCTGATCACGTTATGGATAACGTGCTGGTTTTCCATTCTCTGTCAAAACGATCCAGTGTCCCTGGCCTCCGGCTTGGTTTTTGTGCGGGCGATCCGGTGGTGCTGAAGCGGTATTTACAGTTCCGCTCCTATTCATCACCGCAAATCCCCCTTCCGATCCTGGCAACTGGCGCTGCCTTATGGCGCGAAAATGAACATGTGAGCATAAGTCGGTCACTATATCGCCATAAAATTGACATCGACGAGCGTATACTGGGCGACCGCTTTGGTTTTTATCGCCCGCCTGGCGGCTTTTTTCTCTGGCTGAATGTGGGCAACGGCGAAGAGGCGACGTTGAAATTGTGGCAAGAAGCGGGTTTACGCATCGTGCCCGGTGCCTATGTCTGCAAAACAGATCACAACGGCTTTAATCCTGGTGATGCCTATATTCGCATTGCCTTGGTCGTAGACGCCGCGACAACCGAGATAGCGATGCAGCGCATCGTCGATACGTTGAACTAGGAAGCAGGATCAAACCTTTTGGTTACGTCAAAAAGGCAGGAACATGGCAACAAATATGTCGACAAACTCCGTGAGTAAGCTGAGATTTCTGCCGGATGGCGCAAATGATTATCTGCGCCGCCGGGCAACCGAAGCCTGGGGCCTGGCATTGATCATTACCGCCCTGGTACTGGCTCTGACTTTTCTTTCCTTCAGCGTCGACGACCCAAGTGCCAACCATGCGATCACTGGCCCGGTTTATAATTTTCTCGGGGTGCCGGGTGCCTGGGTCGCGGACCTGGTGCTGCAGACCATCGGCCTTGCAGGTGGACTTATCTGCCTGACGTTGCTGGCCTGGGGCTGGCGCATGATTTCACACCGGGGCCTGCCTTTGTTATGGCTGAACATGAGTACTTTGCCGGTTATGCTGGTGGGCGCATCTTTTGTATTGGCCGCGTTTTCCGTGCCGCAAAACTGGCCGCTGGCCAGTGGTCTGGGTGGCTGGGTCGGAGACGGGTTGTTCAGAAGTGCCGTTCATCTGGGACAAGAAGCCGGTCTGCCCATGAGTCCAGGACTTTATGGATTGATCGCGGCACCTGTTGTTTTGATTTTGATCGGTATTTCATTTGCCCTGTCCCCGTCAGAATGGCGCGCCTTGAGTTTCGGTGCCTGGCGATCCGTGCGCCACACGCAAAACCTGGTCAGCGGCCTTGGCCAAGCCAAAGACAACGCTAAAGATCGCGCAAGTGATTTGTTCAGGCGACGCGAAGGTGTGGATCGCAAATTGGACAAGGACGACGGTTCTATCGTTCGCAAGCTGAAGGAAAAAATTCGTAAAGAGCCTTCACTGGCAAAAAGCGCCCGTGCCGAGCCAAGCCTGAGCTCAAGCGAAAGCTCCCCCCGTACGGGACTAAAAATTACACCGCCAAAACGACGTGTTGATACTGCGAAAAAGTCAAAGGCCAAAGCCAGCAAACGCGCTAATGACGAGCGCCAACCCTCGCTGGATCTGGAGAGCACAGGCAGTAACGACGGCGAACATCAATTGCCCGAATTGTCTTTGCTGGCCGAGAACAAAGGCACCACTTTGGCTGACACCATCAGTGAAGATGCCCTGGAACAAAATGCCCGTCTGCTGGAATCTGTACTGGAAGATTTTGGCGTGCGCGGTGAAATTACCAAAGTGCGCCCGGGCCCGGTCGTGACCTTGTATGAACTGGAGCCGGCCCCCGGCACCAAAACATCCCGCGTCATCGGTTTGGCTGACGACATCGCCCGCAGCATGAGCACGATCAGCGTCCGTGTTGCCGTCGTGCCCGGTCGCAATGCCATCGGCATCGAAATGCCGAACGTTGAGCATGAAACAGTTTATCTGCGTGAACTGTTGAGCAGCGAGGAATATGAAAACACCGCCACAAAACTAAGCCTGGCCCTGGGCAAGGATATCGGTGGTAATCCGGTTATTGCTGATCTTGCCCGCATGCCACATCTGTTGATCGCGGGCACCACCGGGTCCGGTAAATCGGTTGGCGTTAACTCCATGATCCTGTCGTTGATTTATCGTTTGCCACCAGAAAAATGTCGCCTGATTCTGATTGATCCCAAGATGCTGGAACTGTCTGTCTATAACGATATTCCACATCTGCTGACACCTGTCGTTACAGAACCTGGCAAGGCCGTTGTCGCCCTGAAATGGGTCGTGCGGGAAATGGAAAATCGCTATCGGTCCATGTCGCAGCTGGGTGTGCGTAACATCGAGGGCTATAACCAACGCCTCGGCGATGCCCTGAAAGATGGCGAAGAAATCAAGCGTACTGTGCAGACCGGTTTTGATCCTGAAACCGGTGAGCCGATCTACGAAGAGCAATCCCTGGACCTGTCGCCGCTGCCATTTATCGTCGTCGTTGTGGACGAGATGGCCGACCTGATGCTGGTAGCTGGCAAAGACATTGAAGCCGCCATCCAACGCCTGGCACAAATGGCCCGCGCCGCCGGCATTCATATTATCATGGCCACTCAACGGCCTTCGGTTGACGTCATTACCGGTACCATCAAAGCCAACTTCCCGACCCGAATCAGCTTTCAGGTGACATCCAAAATTGACAGTCGCACCATCCTGGGCGAACAAGGTGCTGAACAATTGCTGGGGTCCGGCGACATGTTGTTCATGGAGGGTGGTGGCCGCGTTCGACGCGTGCATGGTCCTTTTGTCTCTGATAGAGAAGTCGAAAAAGTCGTCAAGTTTCTCAAGAAACAGGGCAAGCCAGAATATCTGGATTCCATAACGGAAGCACCGGACGGTGAGGACTATTCCTTGTTGCCTGGCGGTGGCAGTGGTGGCAGTAATGATAATGATGCCTTGTATGACCAGGCCGTTTCCCTGGTCTGCCGCGAGCGCCGGGCCTCAACCAGTTTTGTTCAGCGCCATTTGCAAATCGGCTATAATCGCGCTGCCCGAATCATTGAACAAATGGAATCCGAAGGCGTAATCAGTGGTGCCAACCGAGTTGGCAAACGCGAGGTTTTAGCTCGTGATATAGACGCGATGGAATAAGCTGAATGGTTACATCCACATCCACGCGGATTTTCCTGGGCGCCGCGTTAAGCTTGTTCGTGTTGCTCGGTGCATTTGTTCCCCAAGCCGTTTTTGCCGCAACTTTCACGGAAACCCAGGAAGCGGATTTACGGGCTGCATCGACCTACCTCAATAGCGTCAAAAGTCTGAAGTCAAGATTTTTGCAGGTTTCGCCCGACGGTGCTTTTACGCAAGGTGATTTCATGTTGCGCCGGCCAGGCCGGTTGCGTTTTGAATATGACCCACCGTCGCCCTACCTGGTTCTGTCGGATGGCTTTTGGCTGTATTTTCTCGACAAGGAACTGGGCGAGCCACAGAACTGGCCCATTCAAGACACGCCCCTGGGCGTGTTGGTTGCCGAAAAAGTTGACCTGACAGACAACCCGGATGTGGAGCAAGTGGAACGCTTCCCTGGCACTTTGTCCATTACCCTGCGCGATCAAAAACGCCCGGATGAAGGCACCGTCACTCTGGTTTTCAGCCGCGACCCATTGATATTGCGTCAGTGGAAGATTATCGACAGTCAGGGCCAACGCACTTCCGTCACATTGGACCTGATTGAAACGGGCATGCATCTGCCCGCCACATTGTTTGTCATGCCGATCAAAAAGAAGTCTGACCGGGCCAGATAAAATACGTCAAAAAAGATTAGACAAGTTTGCCCCCTCATACGGGGGTCAAAGGTATTCACCTCCCCAATATGATTTATTTCCTCGCTGGCATTTTGGAGCAGACGTTCTACAATTGGTATTATGTCAAAGAAACGTCTGCTGGTTATTGATGATGACGCGCCCATATTGCATTTGATCACTGCAATTGGAGAAAGCTGTGGTCTTGTGGTTCAAGCCACATCTGTACCAAAAGAATTTCTCGAAATCCTGGAAACAGATGCGCCGGATATCGTCGTGCTTGACCTTGTAATGCCAAAGTTCGATGGCATTGAAGTGCTCCAACGCATGAAAGATCAGCAAATCAAAAGCAAATTGATGTTAATCAGTGGGGCTGAAGAAGACTTGTTGGCACGTGCGAGCAAACTGGCAGAAGCGTGGGGCTTAAACGTTTTGGCCGCCTATCGAAAACCCCTGGACCCGACAGAGATCGTTGCATCTTTTAAGGAAGCGCTGGCGTCCTAGGGCGATTTCGAAACCACGACAAGCGACTTCGAGACATATCTTCATTGCCTTTTAGACGCTCTAACTTTTTAACGCTCTAATTGTCACCGACCATTCGGCGCAGCAAGTCCACCAGGGTCACAACTTCGTCGTCCGTTAATCTGTGTGCCGCCTGCCGGTCATATTTTTCGACCATGGGAATGAGATCGCTTAGCAGGTTTTCACCTTTATCGCTGAGCCTGAGGGCATAGGAGCGCCGGTCTTTGGGTGAGGGATCGCGTACCACCAGGCCGCGGCCTTCCAGGCGATCAATAACAGCAACCACTGTCGACCGGTCCACGCCCATAGCCTGGCCCAGTTCACTCTGGTTCAGTCCCGGATTGGCATCAATAATCGCCAAGACACCAAACTGCCCCGGCGTCACATCATGCCCGGAGACAATTTCACTGAAGTTCTGGAAAAACTTCACATTGGCCCGGCGTACGTTATAGCCCAACAACCGTGGCAGAACGCCGAACCTGGCAGCATCTTTTTTTTCACCGTTAGATTCGGTTTTTTCGCCGTCACTCATCGTCTATTTGCTTTCCCCAAAGGCTAACCCTTCGGATAATCGGCGCAAACAAGGCGAATTCAGAATCTGTTGGGTTATACGACTGTTTGCGTACCAATCATTTTATACACATTTTCAGCGAGGTAAAATGGAAAGAAGTATTCAGACGGAGATTGAATCGGTTAAAGCCCGGGCAATACCTGTTTATACTCAATCACTTCAGTTTTGAAGCAATCCCGCGTTTGCCTAGAGTTCGGAAACGCTCTAATCCGGTCTTAACGTTTCCGATAGATGAAATACCGCCCGGATACCACGCCTTGAGGCAATTCCACAGCAATCCAGTCGGGACAGGAAAATTCCTGATCTGAAACAATTGCGCCGCCGCTACAAACAAGTTTGTTGACGGGATCAACCAAGGTCGCAGCCTGGGCGCTGGTCGCGGCCTTGTCACCGCTGCCGGTATCACAATGGGCGAGGGCGGCCAGGTCACCTGTTCTATCCAAAGCTGAGGGCAGCGTGTCAGAAAAGTCGCCCAGAAAGGCGTGTGCCTCATCTGGCAAGCAGTCGGGGTGGGCCGCAAACTGGCGATCAAAAACAAAAATTTCGCGGTCGGGCAATATTGCTCTCAGATGATCATAAGTCCGCCCATTGCCCAGACCCAGCTCAAGGACGGGCCCAGTGACCGACTTGATCATGTCAGCGGCCAAGGCAAGGCAGTCGCGTTGCGCCTCCAGGCGACGGATTGCGCTATCAAGACGGCTCATATGCTGACAATCGACCCTGCAAGGTCGTTCTCCCGTTCAAACAGTGACAAAAATGATCTCCGGGGTCAGTTTTGACTGACAGCCCGCATGAGCTGATCGTTCGTGCGATCCAGACGGGCCGCCAGTTCGCGCATGATTTCGACCGACATTTGCGGGAACTCGCTGATCATTCTAAAGAACAGGTCCTTGGAGATTTTCAAAACCTCGAGATCCTCTTTGGCTTTTACGGAAGCTGTTCGCGGGACATCGCACAGAATAGCAACCTCACCAACAATATCATTTCGTTTAACTGTCGAAACGACAACTTCGCCACGATCTGTCGACAAAATGACATCCGCTTGGCCACCAATCACGATATAGGCAGAGTCACCGATATCGCCCTGATGAAACAATTCTTCATCAGCCTTGAATTTCAGACGCTCACTGGTGAACGCCAAAAGCTTCAACTTGGACGGCTCGATCTTCGCGAACAACGGGATCTGCCGTAACAGCTCAACTTCTTCGTTGATACTCACGCCGGGGTTTCCTTTTGATACGCTGCAAGCAGGCGGTTAGAGATAGTATCACCCATCACTTGCTAATTCCTTAAATAACGTGCCTTCGCGGTCCAGCGATTCCACGGTTCCTTTTTCTGCAATGGCCCCCCGGTCAAAAACCAGAACTTGATCAAAATGCACGGCCAGATCAGCTCGGTGCAGAACCCAGATCAATGTCCGGTCAGCAAATTCCTCCAGAATATTTTCCATGATTATACTCTGCGATGCCGAATCCAGGGCCGCAGTCGATTCCGACAAGATCAACATGTCAGGTCGTTTGACAATGGCGCGGGCGATGGCCAGTTTCTGGCGTTGGGCACCAGACAAACGCGAACCAGCGATTCCCGCGTCATAACTCATGCCCACTTCAGCAACTGAATCATACAGCCCCTCAGTCTCAATGACTTCAGAGATCAATTCGCCAATCCGGTCTGCGGCCTTGGGAACACCATATGCCACTTTGCCAAACAGGATGTTGTCCTGCAGATTGGAGGCGCTGTTGTAGAATTCAGCATCGAAAAATTCCACTGCATTGGCCATTTCTTGCGGCAAGGTTTCACGAAAAGCCTTCCTGCCTTCGAGAATTTTGTCCATAACCGCGTCGTCGATCAAACCAAGGCGATGGCGGGCCGGGACCAGTTTGAAGGGCAAGGACAGCAAGGCCTTGCGATCTTCATCCCGTGCGTCAACCAGTTTTTCCCGATCAACACGGGTTAACAAAGCCTGGAAGTCCTGCAACTCGTCCGCAGAAATAAAGGCGTATTGCTGGAACAGTTCATGATCAGACGGCACGTCAGCAAAAATCTCTGCCATGGTTGAAGCCGCCGCATAACCGATTTCGATCATTTGTTCCGTCAAACCGATTTTATCCAGCACAGCAACCACATGTTCATTCGACCCCAGGGCTTCCATGTCAAAGGTATCACCGACGACGTTACCAAACAGCAGGTTTTCAGCTACAGAAGCATTGTGATTATATTTTTCCTGATCAAATGTTTCGATCAGATCAGCAACATCGGGCGCCGTCAGGCGGTCCCGTAAACTGTATCGTGCCGTGAGAATCTTGTTGGCCAGCTCCGGTGTAGATTTTGGATCAATGGTGCCACGCAAACCAAACTGGTACACGTCTCCATCCAGACCAACAATCTTCAGGGCGCGCAAGCCTTCCAGGCGCAAGCTATCCAGACTGTCTGCGCCCGTAACAGAAAAATCCGTCCAGTCCGCTTCCGAATCCATAACCGAGTTTCCGGAAAGCTCGGCTTCTTCGACAAATTCGCTGTACTGCTCAGCCGCCTCACCCTCGCGCTCAAGAGTTGTTTGTGGTCGGTGTTTCAAGCCGTAATAAAGGTTATTGCTCAGGCTCGCGTTAAAGATAAAACCCTGTTGGCCAACAAAGGCAATGCGCCGACCGGTGATCGCTTCCGGCATATCTTCCAGGCCACGGTCGTCATAAGAAATTTTTCCCTTGGTCGGGTCAAGCAGACGGGCAAGCAACTGGCCCATTTCTTCCTTGCCGCTGGAGGGGCGACCCACAATAGCTATTTTTGAAGGTAAATCCAGGTTCGCTGAAATCGAATTCACAATTGGCTCGCCTTGATCATCAGACAGGGTCAAACCGGAAATTGCCAAAGTGGAGGAAAAAGTTTCATCGCCAGATGGATCATTTTCCTGGTGCTCAACTGTGCGCATCCCAGGCGGATCAAACTGCGTAATCACCGTTTCATATTTAATGCGGGCATCTTGCTGACGTTGGTAGAAGCCCAGCAGTTCTTTCCAGGGCGCTCCCAAATCCTTGTGGGCCGCAATGGCGGCAACAAGGGTACCGATTTCCAGGCCGCCGGTAATAACCAGATAGCCGCCGATCGAATAAAAGAAGAAAGGACCCATCTGCTGGATGAAGTTATTCAAGAACTTGATGAAAAACTTTTTGCGGTAAATCTCATAGCGTACAACAAAGATTTCGCCGAGGCGGGCCGAGAAACGGGCGCGTTCCAGTTGCGATGTATCGTGTGCATGAATTTCCGGCACACCCTGAACGGTTTCACCGATGCGGTCCGATAAACTGCGCACCAGTTTGACGCGGCGCTTGCCCAGCAGGTTCACTTTGCTCTGCGGGCGTGGAATGATGTAGAGCTGCAGTGGATAGAGGGCAATGGCTGCAACAGCCATCATCCAGTTCTGGTAAAACAAAAAGCCGATAATAACCAGCAAGGTGCCGCCCTGAAAAGCCGGTAGGGAAAAGGCCTCACCAACAAATCCGCCCAGCGGTTCAACTTCGGCTGTCACCATGGGAATGATTTCACCCTGGGACATGTTGCGAAATGTCGGCTGTGGAAAGCGCAAAACCCGGCCAAACAATTCATAACGCAAACGGCGCAGCATGCGTTCGCCCGTCAGGCCACGATAAACGTTGATGTAATATTTGAAGCCCTGGTTAACAACGACCAACCCCAGAAAAGCCACGCACAAAGTAATCAGATAGGGCACATGATCCAGTTCATACCCGAACAGCTCGACCGGAAAATCGCCAGGATCACCCTGGATCGCGTCATTGATGATCATCTTGGGTAGTTCGTAAAACAAGTAGAGGAACGGGAAAGACAAAACCGCCATTACCGTCAACCAAACTTGCTGCTTTTTGCTGTATTTCAGCAAATATTTATAGATTGTCGGTTCCATGCCCATCCTGTCGAACCGGTCCGGAAATACGGATATTCGCAATTCCCGAAGTCGCCCCCAAATTCTCAACCTAAAAGTTGCCGGAAAACCCTGTACTTAGGCAATAGGTATTTTGAAATTAGGTGAAATTTCTCGGTTGACGGGGCGGCAAGTTCTGCGATAGTCGCGACATGCTGAACGAAATCGCGGGGCAGGGGGGCAACGCCGGAAATGGGCGTGGCGCACGGGTCCTTATATATAGTCACGATACATTTGGCCTGGGGCATCTTCGCCGGGCCCTGACGCTTGCCCATTCGCTGGTGGAAAGCCACAAGAACCTGTCAGTGTTGATTTTGTCGGGCTCACCTATCATCGGCAGCTTTGATTTCCGCGCCCGCGTCGATTTTGTGCGGGTCCCCGGCGTCATCAAATTGCGTAACGGCGAATATACTGCCCTTAATTTGCTGATCGACCTGGATGAAACCTTGTCTATCCGCACTTCTATTATCAAACATACAGCCGCCATTTTTGATCCTGACGTTTTTATCGTCGACAAGGAGCCATCGGGCTTGCGGGGCGAAGTATTACCCACGCTGAAAATGCTGAAAAAGCGCGGTACCCGGCTGGTCCTGGGCTTGCGTGACGTTCTGGACGAACCAGCCTTGTTGGTCCCGGAATGGAAGCGCAAAAAAGTGCTGCCTGCCCTGAAAAATCTCTATGATGACATTTGGGTCTATGGCCTGCCGCAGATCTGTGAACCCCTTGCAGAACTGGAATTGCCAGAAAGTGTCCTCAAAAAGGTCACTTATACGGGCTATTTGCCCCGCCGCGTGCCCACAACACCAAACCCCTCTCCGCCCCCCGAAATCACCAAAAACCCTTATTTGCTGGTCACCACTGGTGGTGGTGGTGATGGGGAGGGCTTGATTGAATGGGTTTTGCGCGCCTATGAAACCGACCCGATGCTGCCTTATCCGGCCTTGTTGGTTTTGGGGCCGTTTATGCAATCAGATAAACAGGCTGAATTTCTGAATAGAGCCAGCAGTCTGGAACGCGTTGAGGCCATCACTTTTGACCAGCATATGGAAAGCCTTGAAGATAATGCGGTCGGCATCGTCGCCATGGGCGGTTACAATACTTTTTGTGAGATTCTGTCGCTGGATAAAAAAGCGATCATCGTACCCCGCAAAGTGCCGCGTCTGGAACAGTTTATCCGTGCTTCAAGGGCCGAAACCCTTGGCCTGATCCGTATGCTGGAAGATGATGGCAATTATGATCCGGCCGTCATGGCTGACGCCTTGCGCCAGATGCCGCGCCAGGGCAAGCCGTCCGATGTGGTTGTGCCCGGTTTGCTGGAAGGCCTGGTCAATGTGGGCCGTCTGATTGAGCCCTTTCTTGACCGACATGCGGAAAAGCCCGAGGTTGAGCGACCCACCGTGCTGGCCAACCGGGTCTGAACCAAATCAGGTGAGCGAGATGTCGGAAAGACCTGACAAAAGTCCAGGTGCGAACAAGGTCGCTGTTGTCGTCAAGGGCTACCCCCGGCTGTCTGAAACCTTTATTGCCCAGGAAATCCTTGCACTGGAACAACGCGGGATGGAGCTTCAGATTTACAGTCTGCGTCACCCGACTGACACTGCTGTCCATGAACTGAACAAAAAAATCACTGCCCCCGTCAGTTATCTACCGGAATACATCTATCAAGAACCAAAACGGGTTCTGAAGGCCTGGCTGGCTGTCCGAAAACTGAAAGGCTATGGCAAGGCCCGAAGGGTTTGGTCACGCGATCTTGTGCGCGATCCGTCCCCAAACAGGATACGTCGTTTCGCCCAGGCAATGGTTTTGGCGGCAGAACTGCCTGATGACATCAAACACCTTTACGCCCATTTCATTCATACGCCAGGGTCGGTGACACGCTATGCGGCCATTATCAAAGGCCTGCCATGGAGTGTTTCCGCCCATGCAAAAGATATCTGGACCCTGCCCACCTGGGAATTAACGGAAAAACTGCACGACTGTTCGTGGGCTGTAACCTGTACTGAAGCAAATCGGCAATATCTCGACACCCTGGCCCCGCCAGAAAAAGTCCATCGGGTCTATCACGGCCTTGATTTTACTCGATTTCCTGAAACCGAACGGTCGGAAATCGAAAGTAATCCTGATAGTGCGATCGTCATATTGTCTGTTGGTCGTGCGGTTGTTAAAAAAGGGTACGATGTGCTGTTATCCGCGCTGGCAGATTTGCCATCCGATGTCAACTGGAAGTTTGTTCACATCGGAGGAGGGCCATTGCGCGACAAATTGAAAATTCTCGCAGCTGAAAAAGGGATTTCCGAACGTACGGACTGGCGTGGTGCAAAGTCCCAGAGCGAGGTTATTGCCGCTTATCGCGAAGCTGATATTTTTGTTCTGGCAAGCAGAATAGCCAGCGATGGAGACAGGGATGGCTTACCCAATGTTTTGATGGAAGCACAAAGCCTGGGCCTTAGTTGCATAAGTACGACCGTCTCGGCAATTCCTGAACTGATAACGAACGAACGGACAGGTTTATTGGTGCCGCCTGAGTCGTCACAAGAAATGACCACAGCGCTTGAGAGATTGTGCCGGGATCCAGAATTACGAAAATCACTTGGCAAAGCCGGTATGAAAAACGTACGGTCAGAATTTAAGCTGGACAAGGGTATTGGCCAGCTTATTGAAGAGTTTGACCGTGCAATTCCTGAATCGCAACGCGGATAACCGAACGTGCGTATTTCATTTTATGCACCCCTGAAATCGCCCGACCACCCGGTTCCGTCCGGCGACAGACGAATGGCTCGTTTGCTGATAACAGCTTTGGAACTAGCCGGCCATAAAATCGCACTGGCGTCCGATTTCAGAAGTTACGAGGGTACGGGTGATCCGTTGTTGCAAGAGGCCATGTTTGCGACCGGTCGTGTAGAAGCTGATCATATTGTTCAAACCTGTCTGGAACAACCTGCCCACAACCGACCGGAGGTTTGGTTCACCTATCACCAGTATTATAAGGCACCAGATCATTTAGGACCGATCGTTAGTTCGACTTTGGGCATCCCATATGTCGTCGCTGAACCGAGTCATGCACCAAAGCGTGCGGCCGGGCCCTGGAAAATGGCCCATGAAAGCGTGACGGCCAGTCTGGAAATGACCGACTGCGCGTTTTGTTTAACGCAACATGACATGACCTGCGTTGAACCGGTACTGGCTTCACCTGATCGATTGGTCTATTTACCACCTTTTCTCGATAGCGAGCCATTTCAACACGATCGGTCTCAAAAAAATGTGGCCCGTCAACACCTTAGCGAAGCATTTAATATTACGGCTGATCTAATTTTGATCGCCGTTGGCATGATGCGCCCTGGTGACAAGTTTGACTCCTATCAGCGCCTGGCAGAAAGCCTCGATCAACTGGATACTTTAGTTGATTGGCAACTTCTGATCGTTGGAGATGGCGACAGGGGAGAACAAGTCAGAAAATTGTTCACTAGCCGAAACAAACTCACCGCGCGGACTTTATTTGCCGGTGAACAGCCCGCATCGGAGGTAGCCCGCATGTTGTCCGCCGCAGACATTTGCGTTTGGCCGGCGGTGGGCGAAGCCTATGGCATGGCCTTGCTGGAGGCCCAAGCCAGCGCTTTGCCAGTTGTCGCCGGAAATCTGCGCGGCGTGCCTGATGTTGTGCGCGATGGCGAGACAGCTTTGCTGGTGCCGCCTGAAGACCCCGCCGCTTTTGCCGCTGCGGTTAAAAGGCTGCTCGAAGACCAAAACTTGCGCCAGCGTTTCGGGTCACGTGCTGCCCTGTTTGTGGCGGAAGACAGATCCCTGGAACGTGCTGCAGATATACTGAATGAAGGTTTGAACATGGCCATCGAAAACAAAGCTGATTCACGCAGGACTGGCGCATGACCCGACTGGCACTGATCAGGCACGGACGCACAGCCTGGAATGATGAAGCCCGCATGCAAGGGCAAACAGATATTCCGCTGTCTGATGCCGGATATCAGCAACTATTGAATGATATAGGCCCGGCGCTGAACCCGAAGCTTGCCGGATTATACTGGTTTTCCAGCCCCCTGAAGCGCGCCCGCACGACGGCTGGATTGCTGTGCGGTTTTGCGCCACCGCTTGAGCCCAGGTTAATGGAAATGAACTGGGGGGACTGGGAGGGCAAAACCCTTGCTGCCCTGCGCCAGGAACCGGGGCAGGATTTGCAGGCCAACGAGGATCGGGGACTGGATTTTCGCCCCACTGGCGGTGAAAGCCCACGTGAGGTCCAGCATCGTTTAAAATCCTGGATGGCTGAAATTGCGGAAACGCGACCGGGAATTGCAGCCGTCTGCCACAAGGGCGTCATACGGGCCGTGATGGCCCTGGCCTATAACTGGAACATGATGGGCAAGGCTCCGGTGAAGCTGGGCTGGTCTTGCGCCCATATCTTTGACATTGCCCCGGACGGCACGCCTCACCCCTACAAGATGAATGTGTCTGTTGGCTCCGGTTTTGGCACAAAATAGACAAATTTCAGGGCAAAGCTGTTTGCCGGAAAATAGCTGTGTATAAATAATGCCATGAAACGACGGGTTCTTTTTTATGTACAACATCTGCTGGGGATAGGCCATCTTCGGCGGGCGGCCACATTGGTGCGCGCCATGGATGCTGCGGGACTTGAGGTAACGCTTGTCTCAGGTGGGTCTCCTGTTCCCGGGCTGGATCTCGGTGGTGCCAGGTTATGGCAGCTGCCACCAGTGAGGGCGGTTGATCTCTATTTCAAGGAACTGGTTGATGAAAATGACCAGCTGATTGATGATGCCTGGCGTGCCCGCCGGGCCGACGCCCTGATGACTGCCTGGCAGGAAACAAATCCACACATTCTGATGTTTGAATTGTTCCCTTTTGGTCGTCGACAAATGCGTTTCGAATTGTTGCCTTTGCTGGATGTTGCGATAGCGCAATTAAACCGCCCGAAAATCATTTGTTCCGTTCGCGACATCCTGGTCGGGCAAAAGAAGCCTGGCCGTAACGACGAAATGATCGATCTGATCAACCGCTATTTTGATCATGTATTACTGCATGGGGATCCCAATTTAATCCCCTTTGATCAAACCTTTCCACATGCGGAACGAATGGGCGATAAATCTGCTTATACAGGCTATGTTGTTGATACATCTGGCGTAAAAGGTGACGAAGATAGCCCCGGCTTTGGCGAGGTCATCGTCTCTGCAGGGGGTGGTGCCGTTGGCGATCAGTTGTTGCGAACGGCAATGCTTGCCCGTGCCACCAGCACCCTGTCTGACCGTCCATGGCGCTTGTTGGTAGGTTATACCGTTCCCGAAACGGAATTTTCAGCGTTGAAATCCGAGGCCCCTGAGGGTGTAATAGTGGAACGCGCCCGACCTGATTTTACCAGTCTTTTGGCCAACTGCGCGGTCTCGGTTAGTCAGGGCGGTTATAACACGATTATGGAAACCTTGCATGCCGGTGCCAGGGCAGTTGTGGTGCCCTATGCTGGCGGAATTGAGACCGAACAGACCCTGCGTGCGCGCCTGTTATCTGAACAAGGTGTGTTGCACATTGTTGATGAAGACGCATTGTCACCGCACATCCTTGCAAAGGCCGTCGACAAAGCCGCCAACGGACCACCGTCGGGTGCTTTCATCGATACCGGCGGTGCCAAAAGATCCGCAGCCATGATTTGCGCCTGGGCAAATGCCATGACCTGGGCCGATTGATGACACAGGCAATCAGGGACATAGCCACTGCCTGGCAGGCTTTGTCTGAAGAAGTGGCTTTGTGGGCAGACACCGGGAAAGAAGTCACTCTTTGGTGGCGCGATGACGATGCTATTGCGCCATCTGTTGAGCTGACCCGGCTTGAGCAACTGGGCCGCCGATACGATATTCCGCTGTCACTGGCTGTCATCCCGCAATCCGCCAGCCCGGAATTGGAACAAAGCCTGGCCAACCATCCAGCGTCCACATGTGTTCTTGTGCATGGGCTTGATCATCACAATTACGCGGTTGAGGGTGAAAAGAGGTCTGAATTTACTGCTTCAAGGCCGGTGAGCGAGATGAAAGACGCTCTCAGCCAGGCTTTGCGTCTACAAACATTCCATTTGTCCGGGGGGCAGCAATTCGCAGAAAAATTTCTCCCGGTTCTGGTGCCGCCCTGGAACCGGATTCCGCAAAACATGGTCGCCTGTCTTTCTGAATTGGGCTTCATGGGGCTTTCCACTTACAAAGCGCGTGATCTGGCGAATGCGCCCCCAGGACTTGTCATCAACAATTGTCATGTCGACCCTGTTAACTGGAAAGCGCAAAAGTCCTTTTTGGGGGAAGGCGAAACCCTGACCCTGATAACAGGCCATTTGTCTGCACGGCGGACACATAAGGCTGATTTTGCTGAAATTACCGGCATTTTGACCCATCATCTGGTCCAGGATGCTAAAACCTGGACTTTTTTGGAAGAATTTGCGGCCTGGGCCATGGAACAACCGACTGTTCGCTGGCTTGATGCCCACGAAGTCTTTAAGCTTTCATGATGGTGGAGGGGGAAGATTGGCTGGTCAAGTCAAGGCATTATTATCCAATGCGGGCACTTGCAGGTGATTACTTCCGTACATCAATCGGTTTGTTTCTGACCGTCGGGCCGTTAATGCTGCTCGATGTGGTCGATGTTTTGAAGGTTATTTTGTTCTTGTTGTTGATTGTTTTTCTGATATTTGGCTTTCGCACGATGATCCGACAGGCCACAACGGTAATGCTCTGTGACAAGGGTATTCGCGTCAGGGGTGGTCTCGCGCCACAAAAATTGATTTCGTGGCGTACAATGCGGCATTTGAAGCTAAAGTATTTTTCGACACGGCGGGATCGCGAGGCCGGTTGGATGCAATTGCGGCTGGACGGCGAAGATGGCCAGCTGTCTCTCGATAGCGCCATTGAGGGATTTGAAGAAATTGTTGCGCGAGCGACAGAATTTGCGGGTGTAGCTGGATTGAGCCTTGAGGCAACAACAATGGAAAACCTGGAAGCAATGGGCCTCATGCCTGCTCTGGATAATGCAGCGAGTGATTCAGCCGACAATCGTTCTGCATACCATTCGTCAACATATGATGTCAGGGACACGCACAGTCGATGAGCAATGTACTTCTTGTCCGTGATTTGAAAATCGAATTCCGGGTACCGGAAGGCGTCATTAAAGCCGTCGAAGGCGTGTCCTTTCGGGTACCCAAAGGAAAAACCGTCGCCATAGTGGGTGAATCGGGTTCGGGTAAAACCGTTATCAGCCAGGCCATCATGGGTATCCTGCCCAAACCCGCCCATATCACAAATGGCGAAATTGTCTTTTTTGACCCCGACAAGCCCGGTAATTTTGTCGATATCGCCAAGCTGAGCCCCGACGGCAGCGCCATGCGCAATCTGCGCGGCGGCCGCATTTCGATTATTTTCCAGGAACCGATGACGTCCCTGTCGCCGCTGCATACCATCGGCAACCAGATCGGCGAGGCTTGTGAGCTGCATTCTGATTGCAATGCAGCCCAGGCCCTGGAGCGCAGTATTGAAATACTTGACCTGGTCGGATTTCCAGACCCGGCCCAGTCCGTACACAAATATCCGTTTGAACTTTCAGGTGGCTTGCGCCAACGTGCCATGATCGCCATGGCCCTGATTTGTCGACCGGCCCTGTTGATCGCGGACGAGCCTACCACCGCGTTGGATGTGACTATTCAGGCCCAGATCCTGAAACTAATGAACGACTTACGCGATAAGCTGGGCATGGCCGTTTTGATGATTACCCACGATCTGGGCGTGGTGGCCAATATGGCCGATGAAATTGTTGTCATGTATCACGGCAAGGTCATGGAAAGTGGCACCCTGCACGATATTTTCCGCGATCCGCAACACCCATACCTGAAGGCCTTGTTACGCGCCGTGCCACGTTTTGGCATGAAGCCCGGTGAGCGCCTGGTGCCGATCCGCGAGATCAAGACCGATACATCCCACTTGATGGATGAGCGTCGGGCCGAGCCACCACACGACAGTGAACATCCCCTGCTTCGCGTGGAAGGGTTATGCAAAAGCTTCTCGACCCGCAAGACATCCCTGTTTGGCAGCAAGCCAGGAGGATCACACCTGGCCGTTGATGATGTGTCTTTTCATATTGAACGCGGTGAATGCCTGGGTCTGGTGGGCGAAAGCGGTTGCGGTAAAACCACTGCCAGCAAGATGCTCATGCGCGCCTTTGACGCTGACGCCGGCGAGATCAGACTTAACGATCGCGGAGGAGATATTGATGTCAGGGCCCTGAAGGGGGCTGACCTGATGGCCTATCGCCGCAAGGTTCAATATATTTTCCAGGATCCGTTTGGATCCCTGAACCCGCGCATGACAGTGTTTGACATCATCAATGAACCCTTCGTCATCCATAATATCGGCACCGAAGAAGAACGCTTTGAGAAGGTCAAGGAGCTGGTGCAGCTTGTTGGCCTGAATGTCAGTTTCCTGCGTCGTTATCCGCATAGTTTTTCCGGCGGCCAGCGCCAGCGCATTGGCATCGCCCGTGCCCTTGCCTTGCGGCCATCCTTGCTGATTTGTGACGAACCTGTTTCGGCACTGGATGTATCAATTCAAGCCCAGGTTTTAAATCTGATGAAAGACTTGCAGGAAAAACTGGGGCTGACCTATCTGTTTATCTCACACAATCTGGCGGTCGTGGATTATATCGCAGACCGTATCGCTGTGATGTGTGCCGGACGCCTTGTTGAAATGGCGCCGCGCGAAGAACTGTTTGCCAATCCTGTGCATCCCTACACCAGGGCCTTGCTGTCTGCTGTGCCAAAAACAGACCCGGACTCAAGGCTGGACCTGACGGCGTTGATGGAAGGCAAAACTTCTGATCCGTCCGCCTGGAACGCACCGTTTACACAAACCGGAGACATCAAGCCGCATCTGGTCGATATTGGCGAAGGGCATTTTGTCCGGGCCGCCGTGGAAAGCGACCATGCGAGTGCGAAGGAGCTTTTAAGATCATGATCCGACTATTGAAAAAGACAGCCGTCCTGGCGGCAGGCCTTTCTGTTCTGATCGCCAGCCAGGCACTGGCGCTGTCTCCGGTCGAAACACCCTATTTCAAAAAGATGATCGCCAAGGGTAAAATTCCACCGGTCGCAGAACGCCTGCCAGCTGAGCCGCAAGTCGTCAAGTTCTCGGGCGAGCGCAGTATCGGCCAACATGGCGGCAATATCCGCACCCTGATCGGACGATCAAAAGATGTGCGCTATCTGGTGGTCTGGGGCTATGCCCGACTGATGGGCTATGACCATAACTTCGAAATGAATGCTGATATCCTGAAGGAATACAAGGTCGAAGATGGCCGGGTCTTTACCTTCACTTTGCGTAAGGGTCACAAATGGTCCAACGGTGATGCCTTCACCTCTGAAGATTTCCGCTATTGGTGGGAAGACGTTGCCAACAACAAAGACATCTCTCCGTCCGGCCCGCCGGTTGTCATGCTGGCGGAGGGCAAGCTGCCAACATTTGAAGTGCTGGACGAAGTCACGGTGCGCTTCACCTGGGAAACACCTAACCCGTTTTTCCTCTCCCGCCTTGCCGGGGCATCGCCGCTGTTTGTCTATCGCCCCAGCGCTTATCTCAAGAAATTCCACGCCAAATATACTGACGAAGCTGCCTTGAACAAAAAGGCCAAGACGGAGGGCCAGCGCAACTGGGCAGCCCTGCACAATCGCCTGGACAATATGTACAAGTTCAGCAATCCAGACCAACCAACCCTGCAGCCCTGGGTCAATATTACCCGTCCGCCTGCGACCCGCTTTACCGGACGACGCAATCCCTATTATCACCGCATCGACGAAGAGGGCCGCCAGCTGCCCTACATCAACAAGATTGTCATGAACCAGTCGGATGGCAAGTTGATACCAGCCAAGGCAGGTGCCGGTGAATCAGATTTGCAGGCCCGCAATCTGGCTTTCAAGGATTTTACTTTCCTGAAAGAATCAGAGGCGCGCGTTGGCTACAAGGTTAACCTTTGGCGTTCGGCCAAGGGCGCACACCTGGCGCTTTATCCGAACCTGAATGTAAACGATCCTGTCTGGCGCAAGCTGCTGCGGACCACCGCTTTCCGCAACGCCCTGTCTCTGGCGGTGGATCGCGAGTTAATAAACGAATCACTGTATTTTGGCCTGGCCCTGGAACACAACAATACAGCGCTACCGGAAAGTCCGCTTTTTAAAGAAGACTATGCCTTGAAATGGACGGAGTTCGATCCCGACAAGGCCAACGAGATGCTGGATGCGCTGGGACTGGATAAGCGCGACGACGATGGTATTCGTTTGTTGCCGGACGGTCGCCCCATGAACATCATCGTTGAAACCGCTGGCGAAGATACCGAGCAAACTGATGTGCTGGAACTTGTGCATGACGGTTGGGCCGAAGTCGGCATTAAACTTTTCACCAAACCATCACAGCGGGAAGTATTTCGCAACCGGATATTCTCGGGTGAAACCCTGATTTCGATTTGGGGCGGCTTTGAAAATGGTTTACCCACACCTGGTATGAACCCGGCGGAACTGGCCCCCACCAGCCAGCAGAGTTTGCAGTGGCCAAAATGGGGACAATTTTTTGAAACCAAAGGCCAGGCCGGTGAAGCACCCGATTTGCCCATGGCCAAAAAACTGGCCGAGTTGAACGGTAAATGGCTGGTGGCCACTGATGACGACGCCCGCACAGACTTGTGGCAACAGATGTTGCAAATCCATGCTGACGAGACCTTTACCATTGGCATTGTCGCCGGGGTCATGCAGCCGGTTGTGACTTCGGGCAAGATGAAGAACATCCCTGATGAAGCCGTTTACAACTGGGACCCGGGTGCCATGTTTGGTATCTATCGTCCTGACACCTTTTATTACGCGAAGTAACCTTTTATTGGACCGCATAGCTGAGACCGCTGGAGAGTAAGACAAGAAATGTTCACTTATATTGTTCACCGGATGCTGATCATGATCCCGACTTTGTTGGCGATCAGTGTGCTTGTGTTCATCATTATCCAGCTGCCACCGGGCGATTATCTGTCGAACCAGATACAGGAACTGAAAGCCCAGGGCGAAACAGCGGCTTTGGAAAAAATTGAATTCCTGCGCGAACAATATGGCCTCGACCGACCCATGGTTCAACAATATGCCGTCTGGGTGGGAATCTGGCCTGGCAACAACGGCTTTGAGGGTTTGTTACAAGGTAATCTGGGCTATTCCTTTGAATATAATTTGCCTGTTGGTGATGTCGTTGGTGACCGTCTGTTCCTGTCTTTTCTGGTGTCCTTCACCACCATCATTTTTACCTGGATCGTCTCTTTCCCCATCGGGGTATATTCGGCGACGCACCAATACAGCATCGGCGATCACAGCCTGACGTTTCTGGGCTTTATCGGATTGGCCACGCCCAACTTCCTGCTGGCGCTGGTCTTGTTGTATTATGCCAACGTGACTTTCGGCACCTCCATCGGCGGCCTGATGGACCCACAATATCTGGAAGAGCCCTGGTCCTTTGCCAAGCTGATGTCCGTTTTGGAACATCTGTGGATTCCGGTTGTCGTCATTGGCACTTCGGGCACCGCAGGTATGATCCGCCGTCTGCGCGCGAACTTGCTGGACGAGCTGCAAAAACAATATGTCACCACTGGCCGCGCCAAAGGCCTGCACCCCTTCAAGGTGCTCATGAAGTATCCTTTGCGCATGGCCCTGAACCCGTTCATTGCCGATATTGGCAACATGCTGCCGCAAGTGATTTCTGGTGCCGCCATTGTTTCTGTGGTGCTGTCACTGCCCACCACTGGCCCTATGCTGGTGGAAGCCTTGCGCTCGCAGGATCAATACCTGGCCGGATCATTCCTGATGTTCCTCGCCGCCCTGACCGTGGTTGGCATGTTCCTGTCTGATCTGGCCCTGGCGATGCTCGACCCTCGTATTCGCCTGACCGGGGGTTCACGATGACTGACATCAGTAAAAGTGATGCCCCTGATAATGATGGCCGGCCATTGGAACATTATGTCAGCCAGGAACCGTTCGATCCTTATTCCGTTGAGAAACTAACGCCGGAGCAGGAACGCTATTACATGGCGTCGCAATGGACGATGATGTGGTGGAAGTTCAAGCGCCATAAAATCGCCGTGGCTTCGGGCATTATCTTGTTGCTGATGTATGCCTCTGCTTTATTCAGTGAGGTTATCGCACCGTATGAATTAAGCGAAAAGAACCGGCGCTATATCTACGCGCCACCGCAATCTATTCACATGTTCCATGAGGGGGAGTTTGTCGGACCGTTTGTCTATGGCTACAAGCTGAAGCTGGACCGCAAAACCATGAAGCGGTTCTATACGCCGAACCACAAAAAGGTTCAGCCCATCCGCTTTTTCTGTAGCGGCAGCAAGTACGAGTTTATGAACCTGTTCAAGGCCGATTTCCATCTGGCCTGTCCCGCCAAACGCGGCACCCTGTTCTTGTTCGGCACGGACCGCCTGGGGCGTGATATGTTCTCGCGCATTGTCTATGGCACCCGAATATCGCTTACCGTGGGTCTGATCGGTATTACCGTCAGCTTCATACTGGGCATAATTATTGGCGGTTTTGCCGGATATTATGGCGGCTGGTTTGACACCCTGGCCCAACGCCTCATCGAGATCATTCGATCCTTCCCGGAATTGCCGTTGTGGATGGCCTTGTCGGCTGCCTTGCCGGTGACCTGGTCGCCGGTGCTGATCTATTTTGGTATCACGATTATTTTGGGGCTGCTTGACTGGACTGGTCTGGCGCGAGCCGTGCGTGGCAAGTTCATGGCCTTGCGCGAAGAAGATTTCGCCAGTGCCGCTGAACTGATGGGGGCCAAGCCAAGCCGCATTATTGGTCGCCATCTAGTACCGTCTTTCATGAGCCATCTGATCGCTTCGGCCACCTTGTCTGTACCGTCGATGATCCTGGGTGAAACTGCCCTGAGCTTTCTCGGTTTGGGCCTGCGCCCGCCGATTACCAGTTGGGGTGTCTTGCTGAACGAAGCCCAGAATATCAACGCCGTTGCATTGTACCCGTGGCTGATGTTACCGGTCGCCCCTGTGATTTTGGTCGTCCTGGCCTTCAACTTCTTCGGCGATGGCCTGAGAGACGCGGCTGATCCTTATAAATAGAATAAGCCGGAATCCGCTTCTTCAGTAGATTCCGGCTTCAAGTCCGGCCGCCATGGTCATGCCCAGTTCTTTACCCTGGTCGACAAAATCCGGGTTCCAGTCGCCGCGGCAAACCAGGGGTTCAACAACGGTTCGCCATTTCAGACCTGTGGTGATGGTGTCGATGGCACGGCGGGTGCCGGTGCCGTCGTGGCCAGCCCGAATGTAGACCCCCATGGGCAAGCCCTGCTTTTCTTCCAGGCAGGGATAATAGATGCGATCAAAAAAGTCCTTCAGGGCACCACTCATATAACCAAGGTTTTCGGTCGTGCCCAGGATGATGGCATCCGTATCCAGGACATCTTGCGGGTCCGCCTCAAAAGGGGTGCGTAACGTGACCTGGATGCCATCAATTTTCGGTGATCGGGCGCCCGCCAGAACAGCATCCCGCAAGGCACCAGTGTTCGCCGAAGGTACATGAGCCACAATCAGCAGGCGTTTTTGAGCAATTGGCATCGTCATAGTTTCATGATGGTTTGAACCACCTGCCCAGTGCAATGGTCTAATACCGGTATTTATAGCAGTGTATGATTCCTGCATGAATAACTCTAAGCTTCATACCATGTCAGTTGCCACAAACATTCTGAATAATGTGCTGGATCATATTATCCAGGGCGTCGTCATGTACGACAGCGATCGCCGCCTGGTCATTTGGAACGACCAATTCGAACATATATTACAGTTTCCGAAAGGCCTGCTGAAAGTTGGCCTACCCATCATGGACTTAACCTCCTTCTTGACCAAAAGAGGTGACTTTGGCATCGGTGACCCTTCAGAACTTGCCCGGGCTCGCATTGATTTTTTGTGGACGCAATCGACTTTGAAGTCCGAAATCAAGGTCCGCGACGATCATATCTACGAAGTTTTATCGCACATGACATATGACGGCGGTCTCGTCATAACCTACACAGACATCACCGAGCGAAAAAAGGCGGAACAGGATTTACGGCTAAGTGAGGCCCGGTTTCGGGATTACACCGATTCCGGGTCTGACTGGTATTGGGAAGCAGATGCAAACCAAATCTATACATATTTTTCTGAAATTCGAACGGGCGCTGGCAAGAAAATTGACGCCAGTGACCTGATTGGTATCAACAGGATCAAGCGACATGAAGAAACAATGCTTGATCCCAAACTCTTGGTGCCACACGTCAAGGATATTGAGGCTCGACGGCCTTTCAGAGATTTTGAATATGGACTTGCCCCAAACTTGTTTGTCTCCGTAAATGGCAAGCCGGTGTTTGATGAAACAGGTGATTTTATTGGATACCGGGGAGTTGGAAGAGACGTCACCAACCAGGTTCTGGCACAACAGGAAATCAAGAAACAACGGGACGAGCTGGAACTGCTGAACCTGCAAAAAAGCAAGTTCTTCTCAATCATCGCCCACGATCTGAAAAACCCTTTCAATGTTATGATCGGCTATGCAGACCTGATCGAAAAAATGGGCGATCAGCTTGACCGGAAAAAATTGCTTGAGATCGCCAGGTCCATCGGTGTTACCAGTCACAATCTGTATCGCTTGCTGGAAAACCTGCTGGCCTGGGGGCAATCACAAATGGGCGCGACCAGATTTGACCCCTCAACCGTGCACCTGCACGACTTGTTAAATCAGGCGACACAAGACCTGAGCGCCGCCGCTGAAGCGAAAAATATCGACCTGAAACTGGAGGTTACTGATATTGCCCTGGTCGCCGACCCCGATTTAATCACGACCGTCATCCGTAATCTGGTCAGCAATGCCATCAAATTTACACCGGCAAAAGGTGATATTACTGTCAGCGCGATAAGCCAACACAATAATGGTGGTGGGGATCAAATCATCGTATCCGTCGCAGACACCGGCATTGGTATCAGCGAAGAACGCCTGACAAATCTTTTTGATCTTGATACCAATATCTCGACATCCGGCACCGGTGGCGAAGCCGGTACAGGATTGGGTCTTTTGATTTGCAAAGAATTTGTTGAACAACATGGCGGCACTATTTCAGCTGCCAGTGAACCGGGCGAAGGTACGACTGTTATGTTTTCCCTTCCCGGCACGCCAGCGGTTGCCAGCCCAGCTGCAAACTGATACTGCCAATCCTCAAACTTAAGTCCTCAACCCTGTCTCGCAGCCCGAGACGACATTCCTGTACGAACCCTACGTGAAGTGAGAGACCCCATGGATTTTGAAACACTTGTGGCCGAACGCCGCAGCATACGCGGCTATAAACCTGATCCCGTATCAAAAGAAGTCATTCAGGAAATAATCGAAATCGCCAAGGGTGCGCCATCTTCCATGAACACCCAGCCCTGGTTTTTTCATGTCGTGACAGGAGAACCCCTGGAGCGCATCCGCGAAGGCAATACCGAACGCATGTTAGCCGGTATCAAACCACAACGTGAAATTTCCACACACGATGCATATGTTGGTGTTCATCGCCAGCGCCAAGTCGATATTGCTGTTAAACTGTTTGAAGCCATGGGCATTGAACGCGACGACAAACCGCGACGCCAGGATTGGGTCATGCGCGGCTTTCGCCAGTTTGACGCCCCCGTCTCCATCGTCATGACTTATGACAAGAGCCTGGAACCGGCAACCATTGCACATTTTGATTTGGGCGCTGTGACCTATGGTCTTGTGCTGGCCGCCTGGTCAAAGGGTCTGGGCACCGTCATCAATGGCCAGGGCATCATGCAATCCGCTGTCGTCAGAGAACACGCCAAAATCCCCGACGAACAGGTCATCATGACTTGCATCGCCATGGGCTATCCCGATTACGAGTTTGAAGCCAACGACGTCAAATCAGATCGCACGCCCAATGAAGACATCGTAACTTTCACAGGGTTTGAATAAACGTCGGTTCTGAACGCGACACTTGACCCCATTTGACAACTGAAACAAGTGTCCCTATATAAGCGCCACGGGTGAAGGCCCCTGCCGCTCGCTGGTTCTGCCATGGTGAAGCCTTCTTCGGTCACATCGACCGACTTTCATCTACCGACTTTCAACGTGTGCGGTCTGATGGCAACGCGAGCCCCAACTGGTTTTCCGCATCATGACTTTGAAAGAGGTTTGTGATGACATCTTCATCTATGGTTCCTGCAATCGATATCCTGAAACAACAGGCAAAATCCCTGCGCGCTGAACAGTCGTTTGGTAACAATCCCATCAGCCACAGCCGGTCGCTGGAATTGGTGGCCCATCAACTGGGTTATCGCGACTGGAACACCTTGCGTAGCGTAAGTGAAAGCCAGACAGCGCCGGCGACTGACTTATCCTGTCCCGTTGCCATAGGTGACCAGGTCAGCGGTTTGTATCTCGGTCAACCGTTCACGGCGAAAGTATTGAATCTGGTGGCACACGAGACCAACAATTTGTTCCGCATTACTATGCATTTTGACGAGCCGGTTGACGTTGTCACCCACCAGTCTTTTTCGGCTTTTCGCCAAAGGGTCAGTGGCAATATCGATTCCACCGGCAAAACCCTGGAAAAAACCTCCAACGGTGTGCCCCAGATTCAATTACATGTGGCAGGTGAAAAATGACCTCGGAAAATATTTACCTGAAGGGATCACTGCTGCCCCTGTTCGCCAAAACGGCCTCGCCTATCATTTTGATCATGCTGTTGAACGGCCTGTTCACTTTGGTAGATGCCTGGTTTATCGGCACCTGGGTCGGGGCTGACGCCTTAACCGGTGTTACCTTGATGTTTCCGGTTTACATGTTGCTGGTTGCCTTGTCGGGTTTGGTTTCCAGTGGCTTTTCCAGTATCTACGCACGTTTGCTGGGGGCCGGAAAAATGGCTGAAGCCGGCGCTGTTTATGGCCAGGCCCTGTTCCTGGCTCTGGGCGTTTGCGGCGTGCTGATTTCAACATTTTATTGGGGGGGTCAAGAACTGGTCGATCAAATCGCCAACGGGTCTGAGGTGCTGGCGACTGCAGGATACAGTTATATTTCCGTCCTGGTCTTCTGTTCACCACTGATTTTCATGTTGCCGATCAACATCGATGCCTTGCGCTGTGAGGGATTGTTGCGTGTCATGGCCACAATTTCAGTGACCTCAGCTTTTCTTAATATGGGATTCGATTACCTTTTTGTCGTCGAGATGGGTTGGGGTGTGCCGGGATCAGCCTGGGGCACTGTCCTGGCGCAAGCATGCTCTCTGTCAGCCATTGTGACCTGGCGTCTGATCGGCAAGCCGTCGCCCGTTTTTCGCTTTGCCAATATCAAGTTCGGGTGGCGGCACTGGGGACGATTATTGGCACTGGGCGCGCCCTCCAGCCTGGGCTATATCGGTGTTTCCCTGTCGGCCGGACTAACGCTTTATTGTCTGCAGCTTTGGAGCGGCGACAGCTATGAGGCGACAGCAGGGGCCTTTGGTATCATCACCCGTTTGATGACGTTTACATTTTTACCATTGTTGGGGTTGAGCATGGCCTTTCAGACCATTGCCGGGAACAATTTTGGTGCCGAACTTTGGCAGCGGTCAGATCATAGCCTGCGTACCGCACTGGTGGTTGCCGTGATCTATTGCGTGGGCGTTCAGACAATATTTCTGGCCAGCAAGTCGGTTATCGGTCTGATCTTTGTTGATGACATGGCCATCGTAAACGAGATCAATCGTATCTTGCCATTGGCAACGTTCCTGCTGTTTCTGTTCGGGCCGCTGATGATGATCGCCACCTGGTTTCAGGCCATCGGCGATGCCGGACGCGCCGCCTTGCTGGGCCTGTCCCGCACCTATCTGTTTGCCTTGCCACTGACATTTTCGTTGCCGTTTTTGTTCGGCGAGCCCGGCATCTGGTATGGCGGCATCGTCGCCGAAGTTCTGGTCTTGTTATTGACCATCGTGGTTCTTCGACGGCAAGCCAGATTACAGGGGCATCACTGGGGATTGTTTCGTCGTCAATCAGCCTGACTGGTGGGCATTTCGTCTTCTGGCAAACTGATCAAGCCGCCGGGGTTAGCCAGTGCATCGCGGATGTAATCCGGAATGGGGTGGGCTTCCAGATTGCCGTCTTCCTTGATGCGGGCATAGATGCGAATGGCGCGGCCTTCACAGACAACATCACCACTTGAAGCCTGTACTGCCTTGCAATCCCAGTGCACAGAACTTTTGCCCATCTTGTGCATCTGGATTGTGGTGCGTACCTTGTCACCATAGGCTGCCGGACCAATGAAACGAAAATGCACATCACCCATAACAAAGGCCGTGCGCGTTTCTGTGATCAATTTGTTGGTGGGAAAACCCAAGGCCCGCAGCAGTTCATGTTCGGTTTCATTAAACCAGGTGAACATCATCGGATAATAGACCAGCCCGAACGGATCGGACTCACCCCAGGCAACGGTCAGTTCACGTGAATAGGTAATCATTTTGAAAAATTCTTTCCGGCAATATCAGAGCGTTTCCGGATTTTGCGGAATCGCCCTGGCACCCTTCAAATGGCAATCATTCAACAAGGGTCACAAGGTCTATGGGTTCATCAACACCGCCAACGATGCGGGTTTTGAGCGTATTGCGGGGGGTTGGAGGTTGATACCCTTGTGAGACGGCAAGGTCAAATGTTTCTTTGGTGGTCAGGCCGTGTACAGCTTCTTCCTTGGTGTGCTTTTCCAGCTTGGCAGCCATGTTGGCACTGTCTCCGATGACCGTATATTCAAGGCGAGTGGTGTCGCCCACTGCACCAAAAACAACCGGCCCAGCCGCGACTGACCAGACAAGCTCCAGTGCTTTCTCGCCTTTGGCTTCACGCTCCTTTCCCCAGGCCACACAAGCCGCGCACATATCATCGACACAGCGCAAGGCATCGGCGGCGTAAGCTTCGGATTTTGTCACAGTGTTGAACATGACCATGATCCCGTCCCCGGGAAATTTATCGACAACGCCGCCATGCTTGTTGATGACCGGCACCATGCGGGATTGATAATCCGCCAACAGAACCATGATTTCGCGTGGGTCAAAATTCATGGAATAACTGGTGAACCCACGAATATCGCAGGTCAGGGTGGCGGCTTCGGTTAGTTCGCCTTCACCCGCCTGGACACGGGTTTTTTGTTCCTTGATTTGACGCGCGAGTTCCAGTGGCAAAAACCGCGACAGGTCAGCGGCGGCAGTTTGTTCAATGGCCGACCGGATCAGTAATCGCCTGGCCCGGACAATGGCCACAGCAAGGATCAAGGTTACCAGCAGGATAGAAATGATCTTGTCGAATTCCGCCCCCAGCAACATTTTCGATGAAGTCATATATTCAACATAGTTACGCGTCACCGGATCCATGCCCTGAAAATAGAGCACATAGCCCACCATCAATAACCAGCCCAACCCCGCCACAATCCCGGACAACACCACGTAAAAGGCATCAAACCGCAGCGCCCTGAGGGCCACAAAAATAAAGACATACAGCAATGTCGGTGCCTTCAGGAAAAACGACGGCGGCTGATCATATTGCAAATGAAACGACCAGATCAGGCCCATCAACAAGGACATATCGATGACAACCGACAGGGCCAAAAACCAGGCCGGAATGCGATCAGCATAAGCCAGCAACAAACGCAAAAGCGTAAAACTGCCATAAAGCGCAAGCGCCCAGGGCACCGGCGCAAACATGATTTCCGAATTGAATGTTTTGGGTGACAGGCCGTAAAGCACAGCGAAGGTGACAACCACTGCCAGCTGAACCCAGCCAATGAGGATTTCACTTTCATATTGTTGCCGGCTAATGGCAACGCGCACCCGTTCAGGTGGGTTGTCATCAGGGGCTTCGCCAAACAAAAATCGACCAAGCCTTTGCATGTGATTGCCTGTAAAATCTGTCATGACATCTTTCTGAGCCACAGGCTGGTCTCGAACGCCGTATCTAGAAGTGCCAACTGATCCAGAACTGTGCCTGACAACATAGTGGCCACATGGGTCCGCACATAATGACTTGAAAACACAATCTCGTAACCACCCGAGAGCACCATGGACGGGATCGCCTGTTGTTCATTATAACCCCGCCAGGCCCAGGACGCGGGATAGTCATCGGGCAAAAAGATATCGTGAATATGCACCAACACCCCGGCAGGCAGGCTTGGCAGGATGCGATTGAAAAGGTCATCCACATCTGATCCCGGCATCAAGATGTGACTGGAATCTATAAACAGAATGTCACCTGCCTGCAAATTCTCGAAGGGTGCTGCAGATGCATTTGCCAGGGTGGCTCGAATGAACTCTATATCCAGGCCTTGAATGACCGCCCGCGGTTGCGGATCAATGGCCGTGAATTCGGTCTGGCATTTTTCGTCTGATATCGCCTGTGCCATAAAGCGTGTTGAATGCCCTGAGCCTACTTCGACGATGCGTTTTGGTTTTGTCTGGCGCACAATCGTGTAGGCCGCTGCCGCATCCAGAACCGGAAACCAGTCCTGGGTCCAGCGCGGGGCCGGGGGCGGCTGGTCACCCAGTTTTTTCAGGTCATCCCCATAGCCATTGATATTCTGAACAAGGGCGGCCATTTCGTTTTCTTTTGCGGCCATAGCCGCCAACATCGGCGCATAGGGTTTGATATAATCCGGACCGGTGCCCGATTTTGGCAGGGTATCAGCATAACGATAGGGAATAAAAAACCCACGCTGGCGCAAACCCAAGACCGTTTGCAGGCCCATGATTATCTGTCGAAGTCGCATATCTAATAAGAGGTTTCTGCTTAAGGGTTCAGGACCATGCCTTCACGAGCCACAACCGTTCCGGGTCGCAAGGCTTCAAGCTGGCGGCCAATTTCATCAAGCTGATCATCATTGCGTTGGGGGTCATGGTGGAACAATACATAGCGTTTGACATCGTTTGCTTCACACATGCGCAAACCTTCCTGCCACGTCGAATGACCCCACGAAATATGGTTGGGGAATTCTTCATCCGTATAGGTGCCGTCATAGATTACCAGGTCGGCACCATGGATCAGGCCAGCGACATTTTCATCCGGCTCACCCTGTACATGTTCAGTGTCGGTAATATAGCAAATCGACCTGCCGCCATATTCGATACGGTACCCCGTGGCCCGGTTGGGGTGGTTAAGCGGGGCAGTCCGCATAACGATGCCGTCACCCAGGTCCAGGGTATCGCCGGACATGAAATCCATAAAACTAAGGTCGGCGTTAAAGATCGCCATGGGCACCGGAAACAACGGTGCCATCATCATTTCGCTGAGAACAAATTCCACATTATGTTCCGGCAACAAATGGCCGGCGCAAATCCGGAACTTGCTTTGCGGGACAAAAAACGGTGTGAAGAAGGGCAGGCCACAAACATGGTCAAAGTGCGTATGGGTTAAAAAAAGGTCGACATCGAGCGGGCCTTGCGTCACCAGTTCATTGCCGAGATAACGAATGCCCGAACCGCCATCCAGCAAAATAATCCTGTCGCCACAGCGGACTTCCAATGACGACGTATTGCCGCCATAACGCACAGTTTCAGGACCAGAGCAGGCAATACTGCCGCGCACGCCCCAGAACTTGACAGAAAAATCATCTTGATCGTTCAACCGTGGCCCCCTTACGGCTTCGATTACATAATCAGTTATGGGGCCAGCCGATACCCGCCGGGTTCGGTGACCAAAATGGCTGCTTCTGACGGATTGATTTCAATCTTTTGTCGCAAGCGATAAATATGTGTTTCCAGTGTATGGGTCGTGACACCGGCGTTGTAGCCCCAAACTTCCGCCAACAGAATTTCTCGCCCGACCACTTTCGATCCGGCGCGATATAGATACTTCAGGATAGAGGTTTCTTTTTCCGTCAGTCGGACTTTCTTGTCGCTTTCCAGTTCTATCAACATTTTGTTGGCAGGGCGAAAACTATAGGGACCGATGTTAAAGACAGCATCTTCGCTTTGTTCGTGCTGACGTAATTGTGAACGCATGCGCGCCACAAGAACCCCAAGGCGAAAAGGTTTGGTAACATAATCATTGGCCCCGGATTCAAGGCCGAGAATGGTATCAGAATCTGAATCGGCTCCCGTCAACATAATGATCGGGGTTTTGACGCCCGCCTTGCGCATCAATTTGCAGATTTCCCGGCCGTCCAGGTCCGGCAAGCCAACGTCCAAAAGTATCAGGTCATAGACCCCGGCCTTCACCAGCTCCAGAGCTTCGGCCCCTGTCGTGGAGACAGATACGCTGAACTCCTCATGCAAGCCGAGCTGATCGGACAATGTCTGGCGCAGGGCCTCATCATCGTCCACCAGTAATACTGACTTGCCTGCACTCATGCGCTTCCTTCTCCCCGTATCTTTCAAGTAGTTGCCAGCTCCGAAGTTTCAAGCAAAGCTGTGCCTGCAAGGATGCATCAAATTGGCCAGCCCGACAACCCAAAGCAATTCCAACTTTAACGGAATTGCTTCAGCCCTTGTTTTTGACCCACACCTTGGGTTCGAAGCAACGCTGCGTTTCCCATAGAACCGGAAACGCTCTTGTTTGCCATCGCTTTCCCTTAACTCATACCCATTAACTCAATCCCATCAAACGACAGGCAATATTACTGAGATTGCTCTGTGGATCACGATATTCTTCCACAATTGTGAAATGATTAAGACCATCCGGAATAATGACCTCAACTTGTGACCCCTGATCTTTAAGTATCTGCGCATAGTCATTGGTCTGGCGATGAAATTCGACGGTTTCGTCACCACCCAGGGTCAGCACATAAGGCATGGGCCCAGGTGGCGTTAACAGGGCAGGACTATTGCGCAAGGCCTCTGCTTCATCCAGGGCCAGGACATCATTGAGAAAACTTATTCGCACAGGTTCCAGCTCGAACACGCCACTGATGGGCAATCCGCTTTTAACCAGGTTGACTGGCAATCCTGATTCAAAGCCCTGCCAGTCTGTTGCCGCCATCATGGCTGTCAGATGGCCGCCTGCCGAATGGCCAGAAACATGAATATTGTCGGGATCACCGCCAAATTGCGCAATGTTTTTCCATGTCCAGGCCAGAGCCGCCCGGTTCTGACGCACGATTTCGTCAATTTGGACTTCCGGAGCCAATGTGTAATTAACCACAACCGTCACAGCACCGCGGGGCACCAGGCCCTTGGCCACATAATCAAAATCGCTTTTGTCCATGGACTGCCAGTAGCCACCATGGATGAAAAAATGCACCGGCGCATTTGTCGCCCCGTCTGGCATAAAAATATCCAGTTTTTCGCCTGGCTTTTCGCCATAGGAAATATCCAGTTTGCAGTCGAATTCTTCCCGCGCTTCCTGGCTCAGCTGCTTGTACAGAACGACAAAAGCTTCAAAATCTTCGACCTGGGGGCGCAGAAAATACTGGGCGTCCAGGGCTTCACGGTCATATCCGCGATAAATGGCATCACTCATATTCATTATTCCTGATGATTATTTATAACACTGTGCGCAAGGACCAAAGCTCCGGGAAAAATCTGTGATCCAACGCTTTTTTCAAGAAACCAACGCCTGAGGACCCGCCGGTGCCTGTCTTGAAGCCGATAATGCGTTCAACTGTTTTCATATGGCGGAACCGCCACTGCTGAAACCAGTCTTCCACGTCGATCAGCTTTTCCGCCAACTGGTAAAGCTCCCAATATTTCTCCGGCTCCCGATAGATTTGCACCCAGGCCGCCTCAACAGATTCGTTTGGTTCGTAAGGCTGGGCCCAATCACGTTTCAGGCAGACCGCATCAATAGCCAGGCCATTTTCAGCCAAAATCTTGAGGGCCAAATCATAAACACTGGGTGCATTCAAAATAGCCGTCAGATTGCCGGCCAATTCTGCATCATGTTTATGCGGTTTAACCAGGGCTGCATTTTTGTTGCCCAGCAGGAATTCAACAGAGCGATACTGATAGGACTGAAAGCCCGACGACTGGCCCAAAGTATCGCGGAACGTCAGATAATCCGACGGTGTCATGGTCGACAAGATATCCCACGACTGGATGATTTGTGCCTGGATACGTGAGACCCTGGCCAGCATTTTAAAGGCGGCCTGTAATCGACCTTCCGTAAGGGCGTCAGCGGCACCCTTGATTTCGTGGATCATTAACTTAAGCCACAGTTCCGAAGCCTGGTGCAAAATAACAAACAGCATTTCGTCATGGGAGTCAGAGCGGATCTCCTGGGCATCCAGAATCTTGTCCAGTTGCAGATAATCGCTATAGGACATGGATTTGGAAAAATCCGTGTGAATTCCCTTTTCCCAGCGATCATTTGATGGCTTGTCTTGCACGTTGCCCGTTGGGGCCATAGTTGTTCTCCTGTGACGCGTCATGTCTGGCGCTTGTGCGGTGTTGTGCTTGTGCCGCCTGGCATAAGCGGGTAATTGTGACCGCACACAGCAACGTCGGCAAGGGCGATGAGAGCCGTTGTTGAAGACATATGATATTAAAGAGAACCATGACGGCAAACCCTTCAAAAACCCGGCCCCACCGTAGTATCGGACGAACAGTCGCTGATTTGCGCCGGGGCCTGGCTGTGGCCCTGATTGATGGCGACGGGTCCGTTGCCGTCGCCCGCGCAGCAGAAGATTTGACTGATGTTGGATTGTCTGAATTACGCGATCTGGCGCAATCTACGAATGCACCGCATTTTGGTTTCATCATCACCGCCCGGCGGGCCGAAGTTTTGCATATTCCGCCAAAATCCAACGCAATTTCGTTGCGTATTAGAAATGATGATAAGGCTGCTAATCTGGCTGTGCTGGCAGACCCGACAGGTGATTTGACACACCCCATGCGCGGCCCCTTTGCCCGCAATGAAGCCCCAAACCTGGCACTGACAGAAGCCGCGGTGAAGCTGTGCAAGCTGGCCCGCCTGCTACCCTCTGCTGTTGTTGTCAGCAGTGGCCCGGAAACAGCGGATGCCTTATTATTTTGGGTTCGAAATAATGATGTCCTTGTGGCTCAAGTGACTGATATAAATGACTTTCCTGAGGCAGAGGCTCGGGCCCTGACGGAAGTAACGTCGGCAAAAGTCCCAATGGAAGGGGCTGAAAACAGCCGAATCGTTGCTTTTCGCCCGGCCGATGGTGGCGTCGAGCATCTGGCCATTATTGTGGGTGATCCACCGCGAAACCAGCCGGTTTTGACGCGGCTTCATTCGGAATGTTTTACTGGCGACCTGCTGGGGTCCCTGAAATGCGATTGCGGCGATCAGTTGCGCGGCTCCTTGCGCCTGATGGGGGAGGCTGGCGGTGGCGTTTTGTGCTATCTGGCCCAGGAAGGCCGCGGCATTGGCCTGATCAACAAATTGCGCGCCTATGATCTACAGGATCAGGGGTTTGACACCGTTGACGCAAACGAACGCCTGGGCTTTGAATCTGACGAGCGACTGTTTGAGCCTGCTGCCCGGATGCTGCATTTGTTGGGCTTTTCACAGGTTCGTTTGTTGACCAATAACCCGGACAAGGTCGAAGGTCTGGCCGCAGCTGATATTGAAGTTGTGGAACGTGTGGCCCACCATTTTCCACCCAATGCCCACAATGAACATTATTTGGCGACCAAGCGCCGCCGTAGCGGGCATTTGCTCTGATATTTGGCGAATTGGGCGAACCGGGCCTGATCTGCCCGGCAAATTCAGGTTTTTGGGGCAGAATCTGCCCCGCTGAACCAAACACCACCCTCTGAACTACACTTAAGTGGCTGTAATTCCGATATAATTTGGGTTTTTGATTCCTGGCACCTCGCTTGCTTAGTACTTGTCGAGTACAGGAGTGGAAATGACTGCGATCAGTATAGCACCAGGTGGCGCCGGCGAATCCATTGATGGATACGCGGATTATGCCCGTGCGATGAAGGCACGGGGCCAAACGGCCGCCAATCAGACTAAACCAGATATTCCCGAAGGCACAGAATCCATGGCTTGGGGAAAGGATGGCTTTACCTTTGGTGATGTTCTGGACATCATTAACCCCCTGCAACATATTCCCATCATTTCAGACATTTACCGAGCCGCAACAGGGGATGAGATCGCCCCGGCTGCGCGCATGTTGGGCGGCGGCATTCTGGGTGGCATCCCCGGTTTGGCTGTTGCTGCGGTCAATACAGTTATCGAGGAAGTAACCGGCCAGGATGTTGGCGAAATAGCGATGGCAAGCTTGTTTGGTGGTAATGGTGCCGCCGATCCGCTACCTGATACCGCACCCATCGTTGCGCCTGAAACCGCCATCGCAAATAATCTGCCAAACACGGCAGCGCCTATGGCTGTAGCCGCCGCCAAACCCATAGGCCTACAGTTCTCCAGCGTGGCAAAGCCTGTGACAGATTCAGGTGCCGCAGCCGGGACAAGCACACCGGACGGCCAGGCACAGGCTTTGACAAATTCTGGCGGTATCAATTTCTTTAACATGAATGAAATGTCCCCCCGTGTGGCCAATAACACGGCGCACCCCGGTGCCATTCAAAACAGCTTTTTCAAGCCCGGCGCCAACCCTGAACAGGCAATTGCAGCGTCTTTGGCACAACCAAATGCAGCAGGCTCCACTCCAACACCGGCGCTGACAAACCTGGCTTTGGTTAATCAGGAAGCCGCCCAGGTTCAACAAGCCCCCAGACCAGAAGTTTATTCCCGACCAGCTTCTATGGCCGTAAATGAAAACGGTCTGTCACCTGCACAACAAAATGACGCCAATCGCGCTGCCTTGTTGGCCGCAGCCCGTGACTTGCGCGCTGCCTTCCAAAGCCACAGCACTTTCAAAACTGATGATCGCCTGAAAGAACTACAGGCTTCACAAGCCAAATAACAACCTTCTGAAACCTCTATGGCCTTGCTGACAGAGCAAGCAGCCAGATAAACTCCGGTTTTCAAAGAACCTGATGTTGCCCTATGCCAAATTCTGTATCCAATCTGGTTGTCACGCCTGCCAGGCGTCTGACGTTCGGGAATAAATCTTTCCCCTGCGCCCTGGGTCGCGGCGGCTGCCATTTACATAAGACGGAAGGGGATGGCATAACGCCCGTCGGTGTTTGGTCTTTATGCCAGGTCTATTATCGACCGGACCGGCTGGGGCCACCAAAAACGATCTTGCCTGTAACTGCCCTGACACCCAATGATGGCTGGTGCGACGATCCCGGCCATGCGGACTACAACAATTTTGTTTCCCTGCCGCACGCCGCCTCTTGCGAAAACCTGTGGCGGGAAGATCATGTCTATGATGTGATCGTCACCCTGGACCACAATAGTGATCCAGTCATTTCAGGCGTTGGCAGTGCAATATTTTTTCATGTGGCGCGTGAAAATTTTGAGCCTACGGAAGGCTGTGTGGCGCTGGAGATGGAAACTTTGTTGAATGTTTTGGCCTCGGTCGAACCTGGCTGCGCGATTGACGTAAGAAATAACCAGGGCTGACTATGTGTCTCGTGTCGTTGCCATATAGGACATAATTTCTTTCCCGGGCAGGGCATCATCGGCATAGGTGAACGTACCCTTGTCCCGGACCTCGATTGCGGCGCGCATGAAACCGCCAAATGCAGCACGGGCAAACGAGCCACCGACGCTGATGCGTTTGACACCTGCGGCCTGGAGTTCAGCAACAGAAAATTTTGGACCCATCAAACCCATCACCACATTTACTGGCTTGTCGACCGACGCACACACCGAGCGAATCGCATCAAGGTCTGGCAGGCCTGGGGCATAGAGCACATCGGCCCCAGCCTCATCAAACGCCTGGAGACGACGGATGGTATCAGCCAGATCCTGGCGGCCATGCAGATGATTTTCGGCCCGCGCCGTCAGGACAAATGGTTGCCCGCGTGTCGCTTCGCATGAAGCCACAATTCTGTCGACGGCATGTTCAAAAGCATAAATGGGCTGGTCCGGGTCTCCACTGGCATCTTCTATTGAACCGCCAACCAGGCCGATTTCAATGGCTCTTTGAAGGGTCGTCACGCAACTGTCCTGATCATCACCAAAGCCATTTTCGAGATCTGCTGAAACCGGCAAATCTGTTGCGCAAACAATTTCAGCGGCATTGGCAAGGATTTCCTCTCGCGTCATCATTGTCGCCGTATCCAGAACCCCCGCTGAAAAAGCATGGCCGGCACTCGTCGTCGCCAGGGCTTCAAAGCCTTTGGCGGCAAGCATGCGTGCGGTGCCTGCGTTCCACGGGTTCGGCATCACAAAAATATCTTCCGCTGCATGCAAGGCCTGAAAGCGCTGAAACTTGTCCTGTTGTGTTGTCATGATCTGGTGCCAAAAATTGCCGTCCCGACGCGCACCATTGTGGCGCCAAACTGGATGGCAACTTCGAAATCAGAACTCATGCCCATGCTGATTTCAGCCAAATCATTGCGTGCAGCGATTTTGGCCAGCAAGGCAAAATAGGGGGCCGGTTCCTCATCTGCGGGCGGAATACACATCAAGCCGATGACCGGTAATTTCAGCTCATTCCGACACAAGGCAATGAACTGATCTGCTTCACCAGGGGCGATGCCAGCTTTTTGATCTTCTTCGCCAACATTGATTTGCACCAGACAATCCAAATATCGATCGCTGCGCTGCATTTCTGTTGCCAGGGCGCGCGCCAGTTTGGGCCGGTCAACAGTTTCAATGACATCAAACAAAGCGACGGCCTGTTTAACCTTGTTGGTTTGCAAGGGGCCGATCAGATGAACTTTGGCGTCAGGAAATTCAGCCCGTAATTCCGGCCACTTTGCCTCAGCCTCCTGCACACGGTTTTCACCAAACAACCGCTGACCCTCTATCAAAACTGTCCGGATTTCATCCGCCGGTTTGGTTTTGGAAACGGCAACAAGACGGACCGCTTCGAGGGCGCGGTCGGCCTGCAAGGTAGCTGCCGCTATGCGAGATTGTACATCGACGAGAAGACTGCTCATGATTTAGGGGCCGCATCTTTTTCTGTGGTTTCAAAATTCCTGATCACATAGTCGAGAATGACCTGAACACTTTGTTCAACAGTCAAAACACCTGTATCCACGGTCAGGGCTGGATGATCCGGTTTTTCATAGGGCGCAGATATACCGGTAAAATCAGGAATTTCACCTTTGCGCGCTTTAACGTAAAGACCTTTCGGATCACGCTGCTCACAGATATCAAGATTTGCACTGACAAATATTTCGTGAAAATCGTCCGTGGCTTTGCGTGCCCGTTCCCGATCCGATTGATAGGGGGAAATAAAAGCACTGATGGCAATAAACCCGGCGCGCGCGAACAGGGCGGCGACCTCACCAACACGGCGAATGTTTTCTGACCGGTCCTCAGGCGAAAAACCCAGGTTGGCGTTCAGACCATGGCGAATATTGTCACCGTCCAGAACATAAACCTGGTAGTCTCGATTAAAAAGTTCCTTTTCCAGCTCTACAGCCAGGGTCGATTTACCCGACCCGGACAGACCGGTTAGCCACAACACACCACCTGTATGTCCGAATTTTACGACCCGGTCAGCATCTGTGACACGATGGTCAACACGGGTGATATTGGTGGCCCGCACGGTGCGCAACTGGCGCTGATCCGCATAGCCTGCCATGTTGATCCGGCCTTGCGAGATTACAACTCCGCTTGCCAACAAGGCGCATGATCCTGTGGTCTCATGGTCCTGGTATTTATCCACGGCGACAACATCCGTGCAGCGCACGACGATTTCATCATGTGTCAATTGGTCTTCAGCGACTGCAAAGGCCGTAATCGCAAATGTGCCGGTAGCCAATCGTACTTCCAGGTTGCTGGCCGAAAGCTGGTCCTTGTTGATGGCGGGATCAAGTTTTAGCAAAAATACATCAGTTTGCACTGGCACATTGTCTTCGTGACTGGCCAGCGCCGGGCCCGTAAGTCTGATCGGCTGAGCCAAAGTCAAGCTGACGTTATTGTCCCCGGACTGCACACAGGCCAAAACAGTCACCAGCTCGTTATCCGGAGAAAAGATCAGGCGATCACCATCCTGGACTATGCCACTCAGCAGGATGCCAGATAGTGCCGTTGTCGCCTTGTCGGGCGCCACCGGCACAGCAATCCTTAAAGGTTTTGTTTCGGCGCCGATCGAGGTGGTCATTAATAGCTTCTCCTGTTGCAGAAGTTCCTGATATCGGCTTGTATCCATATTTTCAAGGGTCGTTTACCTTAATTGAAATTTGGGCCCGGCAACACAAGATCATCGGAAGACGACATGAAACTTAATCTCGGCTGTGGCCACGATCATAAAGAGGGATACGTCAATGTCGATGTCTCGGATCTTGGCAATCCCGACCAGGTCGTAAACCTTGAGGTTCTGCCCTGGCCCTGGAATGATAGTTCTGTCGAGGAAATTTTCATCAAACACACGCTGGAACATCTGGGTCAGTCGACAAAGCTGTATCTGGATATCATCTGTGAATTCTGGCGCATCTGTCGCGATGGCGCCTTGATTACGATCATTGTGCCCCATCATCGCCATGATCATTATTTAAATGATCCGACCCATGTGAGGGCCATCACACCGGGCGGGCTTGAACTGTTTTCGCAAAAGAAGAACCTGGAATGGATCGAAAAGGGTATGGGAAATTCTCCCCTTGGTCTGTCGCTGGGTATAGATCTGGAGATGGTTTCTGCGACCTTTGTACCGGATCAGCCGTGGCGGGGGCGGCTGGAGCGGGGCGAGATGGATAATCAACAATTTGCTGAAGCCGCAAGGAACCTGAACAATGTCGTTGTCGAAACGCAAGTCGTTTTGAAAGCGATCAAACCAGTGACATCAAAGATATGAGTAGTAAGGGGACCCAAACGCCGCTGGTGGAGTTCACCGCAAATCAACCTTTCCGGTTTGCCCAGCACAATGCCGCCCCCGGAACGGAACAGGCTGAAGATGGTAGCGGTCGCTATTACTCGTCTTCACAAACCTTTGTGAACCAAGCCATTGTGCCAAACAGCAATGTTTTCCGGATAAAGTCTACCAAGGCAAAGCTAAAAACTCTGGCACAGGAACGTTGGCTGAAAACCAATTTCAAAAACAAAAGGGTCTTGTTTCTTCTTCCCTCCGCCATGCTGGGCAGCAATGTTGCGACCTTATTGTTTCTGGATGCCTTTAAATCACAGCTGGGTGCTACAGACGTGGGAGTTTTTTGCGCCGGATCATCGGCAGATGTTTATCTGACCAGCGATTTGGTCAAGCTCTATACCTTGTGGATTTCCCGCAGCGAATTGAAGCGCTGGCACATGGTTATTGATCTAGGGGAACTGGAAAGCAGGCGCGACATAGAGGTCTGGCCAGTTGATATGGAGGCTGACCTGCTGGCCGCCTTCAGCCTGACACCGGCAACAGGTTATCCGGCAAGCCCGCGGCAAAAACCCTGGTCGAATAAACCGCGTATCGGCATTTTACCCTTGGCCTCTTCACCCTTGCGGACCCTGCCGCCTGAACTGACAGCAGCGCTTGCCAAGAAACTTTCCAGCCTGGGCGATGTCACGGTCTGCCTGAACAAATATCAGCATCAAGGTCGGCTGTATGATCAGGTGATCCGACCAGAACTAGCTGACAGCTGCACAATAATTGATGCCTTTGAGACTATTGGCGGCTTGCTAAAAGCCGTCGAGGACTTTGATTATGCGGTTTTTGCCGACAGTGGCCCGGCCCATATGAGCAAACTGTTTGGCACCCCGGGCGTTGCTTTTTATACCGCCGCCCACGGCGAAATTTTGCAGGGTCGCTTTCAAAACCTGGCGCGCTGGTCGGTTAGTTATCAAAGTGAATTCTGTGAAGCGCCGTGCGGACTAGCAAAATTGCGAAACGACGCTGACGGTCAAACGGGTTGTATGGCGTCACTGCAAACAAAGTTGGACAATCTGCCCACAACCCCGAGCGCGACGGATAATGCTGTTGTCAAAAAACTACTGCTTGAGACACCCATCCCCTGTGTGACCGCTCTGGGCCAGGAGACTGATCAAATCGTCGAATTTGTGGTGCAGGATCTGGCGTCAAAACGCATCGTCTAAAAGATCATGGACTGAATGTTATTTGTATTCAGGTGGCAGGTAGTTGAATTTTTTCATCATGTCGTAATTGCCTTCAACGACCTTGTCGATCTGTTCTTTACTGAGCACACTTTTCCACTGGTTCGCCTTTCCGACGCGGAAAAACTTTTGTGCATGCACACTGCGTTCAATAAAACCTGTGTCGTCTTCCTGAGACCTGACACTGTCAAAAGATGACAGCTTGATCGCCCGTTTAAGGGCCTCGGCAGGTGGCTTCAGACCCATGAATTTTGCAATGCCCTTGAAGGTCGGACCGGGTTTATAAGTCATGTCTTCATAACGTACGATATGCAATGTCGAGCTGGCACCAGCCTGGGTCCAGCTTTCCACATGCCGTGACCAAGCCCCGATAATATAGGGGACTTCACCATTGTCACCACCCGCCACAAAGGAATAATCGACCAGCCATTCAATGGCTTCATCAACTGATATGCCAAAATGCGGCCCCATGGAAATGCAGACGTCCAGTGGATTGCGGAGCACATATATGGCCCCGCCGGTGACGTCCATGGTAATCTGGTCAATACCTTTTTGTTCGCACAGGCAGCTGTGGGTTTTGATAAATACCGTATTAGGGTTTCCGGCGGCAAGGGCGCGATGCATTTTCGGACGCAGAGCCGCAGTTTCCTCAATCGTCATACCTTCAACCGGAGAAGAAGCTACATGCTGAAACAGATGGGCGTGCGAATCACTGTAGTTGAAGTCTTTGATATTCTTAACAGAGTTTGCGTCGCGGGCATTGGACAGCAGATTATAGAGAAAAACCCGTAACCAAGTGTTGCCGGATTTTGGATAGGATGCCAACCAGAGAATACTCGCCATGTCTTGATACCTGTAGATTGTTTACGCTGCACCATAGCGAAAATGGTGTCCGCAGAAAATCAGCTTGCCTTAAAAATTTTGACAAAAAAAGAGGGCAGGAAAAATCCTGCCCTCTCTCAAATTCAAATGCCCGTTAAGGCGTTTGTATTTTTTAGAAGAACAACGCCGTGCCAAGCATGATGCTTGTTGCGTTGTTTTCGTTTGCTGCTGCATTGAGGTTGTCTTCGAGTTTGACATTCTCAATAGCGGCAGAAAGGCTGATACCAGGACCGAAAGCGTAAGAAGCTGCGGCCAACCAGTGATCGCGCTCATCACTACCAGCACCAGCACCTGCTTCGGCGTCAAAGTTGGAGTACGAGATACCATATGACCATGGGCCAGATGAGCTCTTGATGCCCAGGTTCCAATCGGTCAGGTCCGTGTTAGAACCTGTTGTACCTTGGTTGTTTTTGCCGTAACCGCCAGCAATGGTGATGCCGGAGAATGTTACGTCTGCACCCAGGGCCCAGACTTTTTGGTCTGTACCACCAGAAGCTTCGTTGTCACCTTTGATGTAGGCAGCTGAAACAGCATAGCTGACGCCATCTTTACCGGTGTTACCGGAATAGGTTGCACCGAGTTCCCAGATGTTAGACTGCTGAGAAGCTTGGGTTGTGGTGGTTGTGGTGGTGTCAGTTGCTGTCAAAACAGTACCGGCAACAGCTGTTTCAGTTACTGTCGTAACAGTAGTTGAAGTCGATGTTGCTACGCCATTGTCAGCTTCTTGACCAGCATATGATGAGCCAATTTCGCCAGCATCCATGGTGTACGAAACACCAGCCTGGAAACCACCCATTTTAGGTGTCCAGTAAGTGACTTTTTCAGCATCACCAGAAATGTCTGAACGGAAAGGTCCGCCAGCGGCGTTTCCACCAGGAGCATAGAGCCTGTAGTTAGAAGTCCATGTGCTAACAAAACCAGCAGCAGGAACACTTGAACCACGGAAAGATTTGTTACCAGCGCCGTTTTCAGCACCGAGAACTACCTGACCGAAAGAACCTTTGAACCAGATGTAAGATTCA
>Ga0233443_1000324_pt1 | contig 56425 bp, 53 predicted proteins | sample SI_123_September_2_FD_182784 | JGI IMG/M metagenome (GOLD analysis project Ga0233443, IMG submission 182784) | Seawater microbial communities from Saanich Inlet, British Columbia, Canada - SI_123_September2016_200_MG | ecosystem: Environmental > Aquatic > Marine > Inlet | place: Canada: British...
CTCAAGATGCTGAATATTTAAGACTTTTCGGGTATTTTGACGACTCCTGTAGTCACTCTACAGGTGAGTTAAAACATTTCGAAAAGTCTTGAAGATTCAGCACATTGGACGTTCGCAGTAAATTCAACTAATTTATTTAGGATAAATATTTTATATTTGATTTTACTGTATTTACAATAAACAATATACTAGAACGTAATTATTCTTTACATTTTCTTGATGCTTTACAAAAAATATAACCTTGCTTATGAATCCAATTATTTTAGGCTCATTATCAATCACTTGTTATCTACTGTCTTTTTTTAGCATCATTTTACAATTATTAAAAAAAGAATGGTTTTTAAATTTTTCAAAATATAAAGTATTTGCATTAATTGCTTTTGGCTTTTTACTGCACAATCTCATTTTGTCTCAGGCATTATTGACTGAACAAGGGCTTAACCTTAATTTACTTAATGCGCTGTCTTTATTATCAAGTACGGCCATATTGGTATTTTTGATTACCTATTTACAACACCCGATAGAAAACTTGGGAATTTTCATATTACCATTTACCTCTGTTGCAATTTTTTTAGCCGTTACTTTCCCAGGCCAGCACATTGTTTCTACTTCCTGGCAACTTACAACCCACATACTGGCATCAATGTTAGCATACAGTTTATTAACACTGGCCGCCGCTCAGGCAATTTTGTTATCCATTCAAAATAGACTACTAAAAAACAAACATCCTGGAGGAATTATTCGACAATTCCCACCATTAAAAGACATGGAAATCATACTCATAAAATTGATAAAAATTGGCTTTTTACTATTAACAGCCTCTTTAGTAACAGGATTTATATTTTTGGATAACATGTTTACTCAGCATGTTGTCCATAAAACAATTATTTCAATATTAGCTTGGCTAATTTTTAGTGTTTTTTTATTCGGCCACATGAAGTTTGGCTGGAGAGGGAAAATCGCTGTTAGATGGACCATCAGCGGCTTTACAGCACTAATGATTGCTTATTTAGGTAGCAAACTTGTATTAGAACTTTTATTGCAACGGTAAATCAAAAAATATGATATCACGCCAAAAATTTATTGGGTTTATTTTGCTTTTGTTACATTTTAACGCAACAGCAGACATTCAAAACATTGCAACTGAATCAAACAAAGTAAAAGAGCGATGGTTTGAAATTGAAATTATATTATTCCAAAACCTTAAAATCAGTGAAGATACTGAATACTGGCCAGAAGAACCTTTATTAACCATTGACTACAGTAAAGACATTGCACTGTACCATAAATTCGAAGCGTCAAATGAGACAGCAATTGAAACAAATACGACAAATACGACAAATACGACAAATACGACAAATAACAAGCTAACCAATAAAAATGAATCTGCCAATCAAACCCAATTGATTAACATCAGACCATTTGAGCTCATTGAATCATCTGATCAATTAAAACTAAACGATGTTTATAATCGGCTAAAATCAAACAGACGATACAAACCTTTGCTGCATTACGCATGGCAACAACCCCTTTATCCAACCAATCAATCTCAGTGGATCAATATCATCCCCCTTGAAATAAAAACGACTGAAACAGACGAAGAAAAACAGGAACAAGAACCAAACACCGCCTTGGAACACAACGAAACAGACCTCACTGTTTCAACTGACGAAGATGGATTGGAGGTCACTGACACGACAGAACCCATCATTTTCACTCCATTAGAGGGTCGAATTAAAGTCAGTGTCATGCGTTATTTGCATATAGACACTGAAATCATATTTCGACAACTCAAACAAATCACTCGTGAAATAGAGGATATCACCCCAACCTCGTCATTGACTCCAAACACTAATTTTCCAGCAAGCACACAAACAACAACACCCGTCGCCGAAAATAAGCTCCACAATGAACCTGAAACAATATCGGCAACACCAGTAACAACGACCATTACAGAAGAAATCGTACAAGAATATCCATTAAAACAACATCGAAAAATGAGAAGCAAAAGATTACACTACATTGATCATCCGATGATTGGATTATTTATTTTGATTACAGCCATCGATATTGAAAACACAGATAAAATAGAAATAATCTCCCCCACGCTGGAAACTGAAATTGAAATCAAGTCTGTAAAGGATGAAGTGAAGCCGTCTGAATTGGACAATTAGAACGGGCACAAAATAGTTTCCCATTCCTTAGGAGGCTGTCCGAAAACTCATCTTTCCGCCAACTCTGCGTTAAAAATGGTCTCAAAATGCTCATTTACACATGTAAACTGCGCTTTTTCGACAATTTTATGCCTTGATTTGACGAAAATCTGAGTTCTCGGACAGCCTCCTAGGGAAACCATCAAATTATTCCCTTAACGCAAAAAATCAGCTAAATCGTTGCGCATCTATATAATAGACACACTTCAATTTGCTGATCATATCAATTAAACAAAGCTGGCAATCTTGTGCTTAATTTATCAATGACACATCAGTTTTAAGTCCATTTTTTACTTAAAACATAGATTCTAAATCAATCATTTTATCTGCAATTCTTTCGGCATTAATCTGGTAACTACCATTACTTATTTGCTCTTTCAAACTGCTCACTCGATCATCATCTACTACAGGAATATCCAACAAAGAATCTTCCAAAGTTTTTAATCGTTGAGCCATTCCAGTTAAGCTGACATTTTCCTTAACATCACTACTTTCACTTGGCTTGCTAGATTCTGGATTGGGTTTTACCTCTCCAGCCTTACTTGTTTCAGATGGCTTCACTTTATTGTTATTATTTAAAGTGCTTAAGATATTTGCTCTTGCGCCAGTTGCATCAATTGCCATTGTACTGCTCCTAAATTTATTGATTTTACCTGCTACAACTTAGTTAACGGCCAGGAAATCTAAAACTTTAGAAAATAATTCAATTATTTTCAAAAATGTTGAATTTTTTTATTTTTATAGGCACAACAAGATGTATTTATCCCACAAGGAGATAAGTTTCGTTCGAGCAGACGAGCCACTCAACTCAGCTTTATACTTTAATAAGATAGCATAAATACAGGGACAGGGGGAAATTTGAAATGATTTTTGAGTCATTTAGCTTCTGCTAAAAATAAAGTAAGAGATTATCAATTAATGACTCATAAATTTAATTAAACAGAAAAATAAGGCTACTTTTTATCATGCACAACAAAACCTTTAAACACTTCGCCAAAAACTTGCAAATATTTAAAGGTTCGACCGATACCTAAAACAAAGCATCAAAATCAATCATTTTATCAGCAATTCTTTCAGCATTAATTTGATAGGTACCATTGCTAATTTGCTCACGTAAACTGCTGACTTTATCATCATCAACCACTGGAATTTCAGAAAGATTATCTTCGATAGACTGAAGTTTCTGTGCCATTCCCGTTAAACTAACATTTTCACTCGCTTCTTTGGTTTGACTTGCCTGACCTGGTGCTGAACTTGGTTTAGCATCATTCGTTTTACTGGTTTCAGCAGGTTTGACTTTACTCTCAGTATTAAGACTACGTAAGATAGTTGCCCTAGCTCCAGTTGCGTCAATTGCCATTTTCCATACTCCTGATTGATTAAATTTACCGTCTATAATCTGCTTATCGGCAGCTATTTTTAAAACTTTAGAAAATATTTACATTTTTTTTAAAATATTTTATTAATGACAAATTGTTTATCGGATACGTTTTTAAAAACTTTAGAAAATAATTTTATTTTGTTCTAAACTCAACAATTTTATTTTTAATTTTATTTTTTTCTAAACTCAACAATTTTATTTTTTTCTAAACTCAACACATTATTTCACATCTACTAATTTCACATCTACTAATAGAGTTGTTACAATACATTTTTTCATTTTCTCCAAAAAATCATATATGACCATCAAATTACTTTCCGCCAAAGAATTACAACCCAGCACCCTACCACAATCAATTCAATTCACCACGACCGCCGAAATCGATGACTTTGAAGGTGTCCTGGGACAATCAAGAGCCATTGAAGCACTTCATTTTTCCATGGGAATTGGACACACAGGATACAACCTCTACGTTTTAGGTGCATCAGGTACAGGTAAACACACGGTGGTTGACCGATTCATATCTGAACTCGCTCAGGACAAACAAATTCCCAATGACTGGTGCTATATACATAATTTTAAAAACCCTCAACAACCCATCGCATTAGAATTACCACCAGGTAAAGCCATTAAATTGCGTATTGACATGGATCATTTACTGGAAGAATTGATTCATATGATTCCTTCCGCCTTTGAAACAGAAACCTACCAAAAACAAATTGATGACATCCAATTTAAATTGGAAAGCAAACAAAACAAAGTTTTATCCAAAGTAAAAAAACAAGCTGAAAAACAAAGCATGCAACTCGTCAGAACACCAACAGGCTATCAGTTTTCACCCATTCATGAAGGCGAAACCATCAGTGATGAGAATTTTGAACTGTTGCCTAAAGAAATTCAAAACAAATACTCAGAAAATATAGAAAAACTGGAAAAAGAACTCAAATCCAAAGTTCAGCAATTTTCCCAATGGCAAAGAGACAGCAGAGAAAGTAGCAAATCATTAAATAGACAAACCACGGTCACTTGCATCAACCCTCTCATTCAAGATTTAAACGATAAATGGACTGATTACACTGAAGTTTTACAGTATTTTGAAACAATTCAGGAAGATGTGGTGCTAAATGTCAGCGATTTTCTTCCTTCAGATGATGACCCGCAAACATCTTTTACTAATTCACAAAGTGCCAGCCACCCCATTTTCAGAAAATATAAAGTTAATGTCATTACAGACCATTCTGAATCCGTTGGCGCGCCCATTATTTATGAAGACAATCCTAGCTTAATCAATATTATCGGCAACACAGAATATATTTCTGAATACGGCTCACTCACCACTGATTCACTTTTAATAAAGCCAGGCGCATTGCATAAAGCCAATGGTGGTTATCTCATATTGGATGCAGACAAGCTGATGATGCATGATTTTTCATGGGAAAGCCTGAAAAGAGCCTTAAAAACTCAAAAAATTCGCATTGAGTCACTGGAAAAAATGTACAGCTATAATAGTACCGTGACACTTGACCCTGAATCCATTCCATTATCAATCAAAGTCGTCTTAATAGGCGACAGAGAACTACACTATCTGTTTTCAGAACATGATGAAGATTATTGCAAACTATTTAGAGTATCTGCTGACTTTGAAGAAACCATTCTATTAAATGATGAAAATCTTGTTCAATATATTCAATTCATTGCCACCATGGCAAGACAACATAAGATTAGCCCAATTGACCGAAACGCCATTGAAAGAATTCTCAAAGAAAGCATTCGCTGGAGTGGTCAAACCAACAAGCTATCATTGGAAACCAATAAAATTGTTGATTTATTATGTGAATCTAATTTCTGGAGTCAACAACAAAATAAACAAATCATTGACGAACAAGACATACAACAAGCCATTAACAAAAAAAACAGACGATATGAACGCCCTTACCTAGACACTCTTGAAATGATCAATGACAGAACAATATTAATTGATACTGCAAGCCATCAAGTGGGTCAAATAAATGGACTTTCGGTGGTATCTTATGGTGATTATAGCTTTGGTCAGCCCAGTAAAATCACGGTCAATATCAAGCCAGGCAATGGCGAAATTATTGACATTGAACGAGAAGTTAATTTAGGTGGCTCACTACATTCTAAAGGTGTACTGATTTTATCATCTTATTTAAGCCATAAATACAGTCAGCAAATGCCATTATCACTCTCTGCCAGTATTGTTTTTGAGCAATCTTATGGTGAAATTGATGGTGATAGTGCATCATCTGCTGAACTTTATGCTTTATTATCTGCATTGGCCAATATTAAAATCAACCAATGCATTGCGGTCACAGGGTCGGTTAACCAACGAGGGCAAATTCAGGCAATTGGCGGAGCCAATGAAAAAATAGAAGGTTTTTTTGAAGTCTGCAAAGCTCATGGGTTAAACGGTGATCATGGGGTCATTATCCCAAAATCAAACACTCAACACCTGATGTTAAACACTGATGTAACCAATGCCATTGAACAAGGTCTGTTTCATCTCTATGCGGTTGAACACATAAATGAAGGCATTGAAATATTAACAGGTTACCCCATGGGACAACTCAATAAAAAACTTAAATACCCCAAAAAAACCATCAATCGATGTGTACATAATCGCTTAAAATTATTTAAGAAGATATTAAAAAAAGCATGACAATAGGGATATTTATTGCTGAGACTAAACTATACTGAGGGGATAAATTCTATCTACGTTTTTCAGGAGCAAAATTATGAATAAACAAAGAAATCAAATTCCTGATGATGATTTTGACATACCCATGCTTGAAGAAATAGTTTTTCCAACCAATGAAATGACGGAAAAACCCAAACCTAAAAAAGCCAATACTGAAAAAAAACTATCCCCACAATTATCTGCCAAAGAAACTAAAAAGATACAAAAAGTTATTGCCAAACAAATTCACGGAATGCTGGAAGAAGTTGTCAGCAAGGCAGTGGCAAAAACATTAAAAGAATCTATTGAAATAATAGGCGAAGACATAAAAGACATCGTCATCGCCAACATAGAACCTGAAATAGAAAAAATCATTGCAAAATCATTAAGTATGAACAAACAATAACATGAAGAATGACAATGCTAACATTCTCATCATGGATGATGAAGTTTTGGTATTGGAGATGGTAAAAACAATGCTGGAATTCTCATCGCATAATGTTTTAACCGCAAAAAGCAATCAAGAAACACTTCAAATTTATCGGCAATCACTGAAAAAAAACACCCCCCATTGATCTTATCATCATGGATTTAACCATGCCTGGTGACGATGGAGCTAAAACAGCGATTCAACAAATACTCAATATTGACCCCAATGCCAAAGTCATTGTCGCCAGTGGTTACTCAAATGACTCCGTGATCTCAAATTACCAAACCTATGGCTTTAAAGCCGCACTTGCAAAACCATTTGATTTGAAAGAATTAAACAAAGTGGTAACAGGTGTTTTAAGGACTTAAGGTAACACGCAATAAATAAACTACCCATATTGCGCAGAATTTTTGTTCGTCTTCTTTGCCATAAAAATAGGCGTGTAGTTATTCTACTCAACTGTTTTTGTGGTAAAGGAGACGGACAAAAAGGCCAGTAAGATGGGTGGTTTATTTATTGCGAGTTGCCTAAGGACGATTCAAAAAGAACCTTTACAATTTGCAAAGATATTTTATTCACAGGCAAGGCACGAAAACAGGCACATAGTCGAGCTATGCAACTGTTTGAGTAACGATGCCTGTGGGCAAAGCGAGTTAAGGTTAATTTGGAATCATCCCTTAGAGACGAGCACAATCAATTACCGACCAATTCTTCATTAAAACTCATGTTTTTAGGCAACGATCTAGCAATTGTAGGCAATTTATCACTGACCACAATTTCAAGCTGCTTGGCTGCATAATAAGTTCCAGGAATTGGATTTTCGTTGAAATATCGAGCAATTCCTTTCATCATTGCTTGAGCAAGTCGCCATTGGTGGGTTCCATTATTGAGGTTTCTTTCTTCGCCAGGGTTTGAAATAAACGCAGTTTCTACCAGAATTGAAGGAATATCGGGTGATTTCAATACAACAAAGCCTGCTTTTTGTACTTGCCTCTTGTGTATTCGGCTGATATTTTTAAGTCCACTCAAAACCTCATTACCTAATTTCAAGCTTGCTTCAATCGTGGCGGTTTGAGACATATCCATCAACACGGAAGCCAATACATTGTCTTTATCACCCAATGAAACACCACCAATCAAATCAGATGCATTTTCTCTGTCAGCCAGCCATCTAGCGGCCACACTACTTGCAGAATTTCTGGAAAGAACATAAACCGATGCGCCTTTAGCCTGTGGATTCCTAAAAGCATCTGCATGAATTGAAATGAATAAATCAGCTTTATATTTTCTGGCTTTGGCAATTCTTTGTTTTAATTTTAAGAAATAATCCCCATTACGAATCATTACTGCTTTCATGCCACGTTGTTTTTTAATCAAGGCTTCCAATTTTTTGGCTATTTTAAAAACAACCTTTTTCTCTAACGTTCCTTTATAACCTTGAGCACCGATATCTTTGCCACCATGACCTGCATCTATTGCAATCACTAAAGACTTTAGCTTAGGCTGTTTTTTAATTTTCTTTTTGGCAATTATTTCTCGTTTACTTTTATACGAACTTAAATCAATCACCAGACGATGCATGTTATTTTTTTTGCTGGGTTTTAATACAAAACTTTTAGGTTTCACCTTAGACTTTAAATCGAATACAATTCTAAAATCATGATGATTTCTAACCCCACTCCTAACAAACTTTATAAAAGGATTTTTGACTGACGAGGTTATTTTATGAGTTTTTTTATTGATATTTTTTAAATCTACAACCAATCGGTCTGGCTTTTTCAGAGTAAAAATACTGTATTTCACAGCGCCAGACAACTTCATCACGACACGAGTTGAATCACCATTATCTGACACTTTAAACTGGTTCAAATCAACTGAAGCAGCCTGCACCAAAGAGGGAATAAAACAACAAATGAATATAAAATATCTTGAAAATGGCATAACTAACATTCAAATAATTAATAGGCAGATACAAACATTATAGCATTTTTTCTATATTTTTCCGAAAGATAGGGGAATATCTTACTTTCAATTCTATAAAATAAAAATACGATTCAGACTAACCATAATTCTTTTAGGAGTTACCAGAATAGTCAATAGTGCTATCATCATCAACCTTAATTATTCTTCCCTGCTGATGATATTCTAAGCTGATCACCATATCAGCCTCAGGTAAAAAACCACTGGCTTTTTCAGGCCACTCAATGAAACAAATTGACTGAGCATCAAGATATTCTCGAAACCCCATATATTCTAGCTCTTCACCATCAGACAATCGATATAAATCAAAATGTGCAACTTGTATTTGAGAAAGCTGATAAGATTCTACAATAGAATAGGTTGGGCTTTTCACATGCCCTTTAAACCCCAAAGCCAGTAAATATTTTCTGACGAAAGTGGTTTTTCCAACCCCCAAATCACCTTGTAAAAATACAATTGATCCTGGTAAAATTTTTTTGCTGATTTGTCTGGCAAAATCTGCCAATGATTCCTCATCTTGGCAAATTATTTCCATAATAAATAACCCATGGGACAATTCAAGTATAACCCTCGCTTTTAACGGGTAATTTCAAACTAAAAACCGCCCCCTTTCCAATTTCACTTCTGACCGTTATATCCCCATGCAATAATTTTGCAAATGAATCACAAACAGCAAGACCAAGCCCTGTCCCCCCATTTATTCTTGTTTCAGAATCATCAATTTGAGTAAAAGGCTTAAAAATATCTGTGATTTTTTCTAATGACATACCAATATCCGAATCCTGAACCTGCAAAACCAAATAATGATGATAATACTCGACAACCACTGAAATTTCACCGAGTAACTAGGAGGCTGTCCGAGAACTCAGGTTTTCGTCAAATCAAGGCATAAAATTGTCGAAAAAGCGCAGTTTACATGTGTAAATGAGCATTTTGAGACCATTTTTAACGCAGAGTTGGCGGAAAGATGAGTTTTCGGACAGCCTCCTAGTGCAACGGTTTTGTTCAATCAGATCAATCGAAACTAACGTAAACCTGAAACCAATATTGTCCAAGTTATTTAATTTTCATCCCTAAGCAAATTGGAAGCTTATTTGTTGCGTATTCCCTTAACTGCCTGAGCAAAAATAACATCCAGATTCAGCCAAATCCCAGAATCTGTTTTAAATGACTGTATTGATGCCAAATGTTTTGCTTTTAAATCACCAATCTGTTGCTCAGTCATATCGTCAACAAACAACCTTAGCGCGGTATTCCAGACAACTTCCCACCAATCTAATTCATTGGTAAGATGATAACCCGTTTGTTGTTCACAAATGGTAATTTTTTCAGCGCCTGCAATCGACAATAACTCCTCACATCTTTCCGCTGTTTTTAAAGCTGAGTTGAGTAGCTTGCCTGCTTGAACAAAACTTATCCCCTTGTGGGATAATAAAAAATCAGGTGGATTAAATTCTCCAACAATTGACTCAACATCTTCTTTATATTGATTTAATAAGGGCTGAAAACTACTGTCTTTAAAACTGGTGAATAATAATTGCCCACCAGGTTTCAAAACGCGCAACCATTCTTTAACGGCAGCAACGGGATCATCCAGAAAAAAAACAGCAAAGGAACAAATAACCACATCAAAATACTCTCGCCTAAAATCCAACTGCTGAGCATCCATGTCATGTAAATCAATATTATCAATTTTTAAATGGGTGATTTTTTTTTGACATTCATCCAACATTTTTTCAGACAAATCAATTGCCATCACTCGTCCATTGGGAGCAATAAATTGTGATGCAGCAAGCGCAACAACCCCCGTTCCAGTTGCAACATCCAGCACTTTATCACCAGGCTTTAATTGCAAGAAGGTCATTATTCTATCGGCACAAAATGGGAAACAACGTAAAGCGGGAGAATCATACCCTGAAGCAACGGCATCAAAAACTTTTATGATCTCATGTGTGGTTACTGAACTGGACAAACCAACCTCCGATTGGAATATTTAGACGTACATTATTATAATATTTACCCTGTTCGTCCAGTTATTGTGGAATTTTTATTCCTAGGAGGCTGTCCGAAAATAGAGTTTGCGAAATTTACACCAGAATATATTGTGCTTTATTACTTGATAACACACTATATGCTATAGTTTATTTTTAAAAGTTTGCATTTTCGGACAGCCTCCTAGAATAATCAAAACATTGATTGAGTCACTCCACTATACTGCTCTTTCGAGAAAGTCATTGCCGCTAAAATACTGTCATTATCGACACCTGATTGATTAATAACCTCTTTACCCATTAACTTTTCTGCACTAAATTCGCCTGATAAGCCATTGCCACACATTTGCATGTGTTCATTTAAATAAACGGATAAATGAACCAACGCAATTTCTTGGTGATAGTCTGTATTATAAATGGGATAATGATGAAACCGTGTCACTTGCTCATAAACTTCAGGCAATTGCCACTGAGATAACAACGCTCCCCCCACTTGAGTATGAGTAAAACCCAACACTTCGTACTCAGCAGATAACAATGACAATGAATCATCATTAACTGTCATTTCCATAATCTGCTTCGCCTTGTCTGGAGATTGACTTAAAATAACCAATCGACCGATATCATGTAATAATGCGGCCATAAAAACATTATCAGGCTGATCATGTTGAGAATTAACTGCCAAAGTTCGTGCAATCAAAGCAGTTGAAACACACGACTCCCAAAAACTATTCATATTGATCAAGTGTGAAGGAATACCCTCAAACACATCCGCCATTGAAGCGGCCAACACCAGTTGTGAAATTTTTTCTCGACCCAAGATTGAAACGGCATGTTGAATACTGGTTATTTCTCTAGGAAAGCCATAATAGGCACTATTGATCAAACTCAAAACTTTTGCAGACATGGCAATATCAAATTGAATAATATCACTGAGGTCTTGAGCCGTCGTTGCAGGATCTTGTAATGCACAACGTAATTTTTCGTATATTTTCGGCAATGTAAATATATTTTTAACTTTTCTCACGTAAGCATTTGCAGCCATATCACTTTCACTGACATGTTCAATTTTACTGCCTTTTTTCCCCTTTGATTCAACTGACATTAGATTAATACCTCTCACGATAAGTTTATTTTAAATTGTTTATAAAACTTATAACGACCGATATCAGAAATTTTTAACCATCAGATGACAGTCTTGTGACAGGAATCACACTTTCTATGAAATTTAAGAACAGGGCATTCTTAGATAAGATGAAATTTGAGGCCATGATACCCTAACAGGCATATTTTTAAACATTTAACAACTATGCAGGTGAATTTTCTACAACAACGATTATCAATTGCTTTACAATTCTTCCAACTTCCTAAATGAAGCAGGTAACAACCGAACATCAACCAAAGCACTCATAAAACAATCTTTGAAAGATTCATCTTCATAACACATTCGATAAAATTGAGTCTTCATGGTCAAAACTGAACCTAAAAATATTGATCCAACAGTCAAAAATGACCCAATAGCCAACGTTGACAAACCTGAAACAGCCTGTCCAATAGTGCAACCAAAGGCAAGCACTCCACCTACGCCCATCAATAATCCACCAACAACATGATTAATAAAATCCTGTTTTGAGGTAAACCAGACGAATTGGAATTGACGAGTAATCAGTGATGCAACAATTGAACCTGCTAACACAGCAAATACAGCAACAACACCAAAACTAATAAGCAATGTATTTTGAGGATGAATTAACCATGCCATTGCTTCACCAATGGGATTAATAAAAGTATAAGACTGCACACCGATACCAATAGGTCTTTGCTCCATCCACTCAGCCGTTTCGATTGCTTCTTGACCAAGTACGCCTCCTGTAAGATACCAACCCGCGATGATAATACCGCCGACAGAAAAACCAGCAATAACATTTTTTTTATTACTCAGAAAACCAGGCATTTTTATCGCTAAAAAAAATAAACACAGAGACAACACCCCTCCTGACACAACAAATGCAGTAGTAACAGACACATCTATTAATCCAGCAATAATTTGATCAATACCTTGCCCTTGAATATTAAATTGTTTTAAATCAATACTGGTTGCATTAATCAATGGATGAAAAACAATTTCATATAAATCAGTTTTAGTCATGGAATATGACATGATGGCAATACAAATTAACGACACAACGGATTTCATATTACCTGAACCAATATTAATCAATGTGCGATTACCACAACCACTGGCCAAGGTCATTCCAACACCAAAAATAAACCCGCCTAAAATATACCTCAATGGCATAAAATTACTCATACGAAATGGAGGAATGGTTGTTTCCAATGAAATCAAACTCATTCCTTCTAAAACCACCATTCCTGTAGCCGTTATTGCCATTGCAAACACCCATGCACCTAAACGCCCTTTATTTCCCATATTAATCCAATCAGAAATAGCACCCATCGTACAAAAATTTGTAGTTTTTACAATAACACCCAATGCAAATGCCAACACAAAATCAATAGCTAATATGGTTAAAATGCTTTGTTCTTCCATTTATTTTCAAATTCCTTTGTTGTTATTTAATTATTTTAGAATCATGGGTATTCATTGAATATCATCCATGTTTATTTGTCATCATCCTTGGTTCAAATAAATTTAGCAAATTTTTTGCCTGCTAAATCTAAAAGATTAAAATTTACCCGAACAAGAACACAAGGGGCGCAATTTGGACATTTATTTCGCTTCCCCCTTAGGTAAACATAATTATGTTCTATGTTGTTAAATCTTCATCAGGCAAGGCATCAATTTTACTAATATCGGCACCAACTTCTTGTGCCTCTAGTTCTTGTTGTCGTCTTTTCATTGCCATCAACCGCTCTTCACGTTTGCTGTCCAATGCCTGTATTTTTTCTTGGTGTTTTTGTTGAGCAGCATCTACGTCTTGTTGACGAGATTTATCATCAATATCTTCTTCATTAATTTGTTCTTTTTCGTAGGTTTTAATATTCATTTCAACCGTTGAAGAACCAATAATTGCCCTTGTTTTTTTATTAAATGATAAAATGAGCCTTGCATTATTATCTTCTTTTCCAAATATTTTAAAATCCAGGCGACGCAAATTTGAAAACATTTGCAGTCGTACCTTTTCTTTATTGAAATATTTGACAATGGCAGTAAATATTTTCTTATGTTTTTCTTCAATACGAATATAAAGAAAACTATCAGATTCTATGAATGAATAAGAAATGATGCCTTTAAATTTTTTAAAATCAACGGAGTCACCATCATTAAAATATTTTCTGGTTTTATATAAGTCTCGATTTAATGCATTGATGGTATTTGCAGATGGTTTTGCATTCCATGCTTTTGCAGCTGAACGAATGGTTTCCATAGCTCCTTTGACAATTCTGTCAAACTCTGGAGTATTTTTCTTGTTTTCATTTTGCGTAGTTTTTCCAAACACTATCTAGCCCTCAATCTAGAAAAATTCCTGAATCCGAAACTTAAAATCAAGCTAAGAATAATCAATACCTTAGATATTTTAGCCGATTTGAAGTTCGGACTCAGGAAATTATTAAAATGCGACAACATTCTTCTCTTGCTGAAGCGGTAGCGTTAATTCAAAAACAGACCCTACATCAATTTCACTTGTAGCGACAAGATTTCCACCTGTCATATTGGCCAATTTTTTGCTCAGCGCCAATCCTAACCCCGTTCCACCATACTGATCTACTATTTTTGCATGAGCCTGAACATAATTATTAAACAACATAGATAACTGGTCTTTCGTCATACCAATTCCCTGATCAATCACCTTAACACTAAAAATGCCTTGATTATTTATTAATACTGTTGATACATCAACCTTGATCGTACTATTATTAGAAAACTTACTGGCATTTGAAATCAGATTATACATAATCTGTAAAAACCTCATTGAATCAACGACAACTTCTTGATCAATACAATTTAACTGTACAACCAACTTGTTATTATTTTTCCCTAACAAAGGAGTGGTTGTTTCTTCAACAATTTCTAACAATGCTGATAACAAATGTCGTTCAAAACTAAAAAGCATCTTACCTGCTTCAATTTTTGACAGGTCAAGTAAGTCATTGATTAACGATAACAGATGATTTGAAGCATTTAAAACTTTGTCATGATCATCTTTATCTTGTCCACGTTCATCAAAAATTGCATCTTCTTTCATCATTTCAGAATAACCGATAATGGCATTTAACGGTGTTCTTAATTCATGACTCATGTTAGCCAAAAAAGCACTTTTTGATTGGTTGGATGTTTCCGCCTCATCTCGAGCAATAATAAGTTCCTCTTTTGCCATTAAAGCCCTTTCCCCTACTCCCATTCTACATTTCAACTGAACAGGAACAGGAGATATTGGCAAAACATCATGTACTCCATTTTCCAAAGCCTTTATCATATATTCCACTGAATGATCGGCAGACAATAAAATAATGTATAAAGAAAAAGAATTGTTATGGTTCTTCAGCTGACTACATATTTGAAGACTTGATACATCATGATTATTTGCCGCAATTAATACCAGACAAACAGGATATTGTTGTAAAATATCTAATGCTTGCTGGCAATCTACCGCAACACTCACATCATAACCAAAACGTTTAATCATAGCCGTCAATATTAATTGTGACGTTTTGTCTGCATCCACCAACAATACTTTCAAAATAACTCCTGATTTATCCAACGACTTAAAAAACATAGCTATAATTATTATAGATCGAAATAATAGATCGAAATAGGAAGTCATTTTTAAAATATTTAAAGAATGACAACTAATCCTAGGAGGCTGTTCGAGAACTCAGGTTTTCGTCAAATCAAGGCAAAAATTATCGAAAAGGCAACATTTACAGGTGTAAATGAGCATTTTGACTATTTTTCCTCGATACTCCATGTGGGTAAACACAGAATTCACGGAAAAATGAGTTCTCGAATAGCCTCCTTCTAGGGAAACAGCTAATTTTTCAACTAAGACCCATGCGCATGACTCAATTATATTTTGCCAGACAACCCATTTTTGATGCCAAAGAAGAAGTTTTTGCCTACGAGTTATTCCACAGTGACGGCAAAAAAAATAATTCAAAACCATCAATCAAAGGCAATATTGCAACCTCTCAAGTTATCATATCGGCATTAGTTGACATTGGTTTAGAAAAAATTTCAGGTAATAAAAATACCCTAATTTTTATCAACTTAACAAATGACTTTGTCAGTGGAAAGAATGAACTTCCAACATTATCAGAGCAAATTGCATTCAACATACCCATTAATGTCGAATGTAACGAAGACAATCTAAAAGGTCTATCCAAACTACTTGAGGATAACCACAACATTGCACTTGATTACACGACATTTGATGAAAATAAAATTTCTTTATATAAAAAAGCTGACATCATTCGAGTTAACATTAAAAAGCTCAAGCCAAAAGACTTAGCTCATGAAATCAAACATCTTCAAAAATATGTACCAGCCAAAATTTTAGTTGAAGGCATTGATTCTTATGATGAATACCATCATTGTAAAAAGTTGAAGGCTAATTACTATCAAGGCGAATATTTTAGAAAACCCGATATCATCGAAAATAAAAATGCCTCGATCAATCGAGCGTCAACACTGAAGATTCTTACGTTATTACAACAGCCTGATATTACGGTTGATATTTTACAAAAAGCGATCAGTCAGGATGTAACCATCAGCTACAAGCTCTTGTGTTGCATTAATTCAGCCCAGTTTTCATTAAAAAGAAAAGTTGAATCAATCAAAGAAGCCATTGTTTATTTAGGCTTGGATTTTGTCAAACATTGGGCAACGATCATTATTCTGGCTGATATTGACAACAAACCACATGAACTCATACTGACTTCGTTGATTCGCTCAAAAATGTGTGAATTAATTGCCAAAGAGCTTAAAAAAAGAGACATCCCAAGCTACAGTACCATTGGTTTATTTTCAACCATTGATGCATTAATGGATGAACCGATGAGTGACCTACTTGAACGCTTACCATTGACGGATAAAATCAACAAAGGTTTACTAGAAGGGAAAGGTGAATTTGGCAGGGTATTAAAATGTGTCACCAGTTATGACAGTGGTGAATGGGATCAGTCACTACACCTAAATTTAAAAATGGAACAACTGCAACACTATTATATAGAAGCCATTTCCTGGGCCACGGAAATTACTGAGCAATTAATTAATTAATTAACGAACGATTCCCCTGAACCCCACCCGTATGTATACAAACAATTGTTGAATCAGGTTCAAAATAATTTTTCTCCGCCAAATCATAAATACCATACATCATTTTACCCGTATAAACAAAATCCAGCTCTATTTGATGTCGCTTATAAAAATAATCCAGAAAAGATAGCAACTGTTTATTCTTTTTACCGAAACCACCAAAATGATAATCCAGATTCAGACTCCAGTTTTGATATTGTTTATGTTGATAGTCTTGATGCAACTGATGAATGTCATTGGTTAAAAAACCAGCACCTTTTAAAGCAGGAAAGCCAACAATTTGAACATTATTTTGGACTTCTGCTGCAGTTGCAATACCAGCCAATGTACCTCCCGTACCGCACCCTAAACATAAATAATCATAATTAATTTTAATAATTTGAGGAATTTCAGCGGCACCCTGAAGCGCAAAATTATTCGTACCACCTTCAGGAACAAGATAAATTTTCCCGTATTCAGCAACAAAGGAGTTGATCAATTGGTTTAAAAATTTTGGATTGGTTTTATTACGATAGGTTTTACGGTCGATATAATGCAGATGCATTCCCATATTAACAACATCTTGCAAGGTATTGTTTAGTGACTCAACGGGTTCTCCACGAATAATTCCAATACTGGAAAAACCGAATGATTTGGCGGCCGTAGCAAGCGCATGGAGATGATTTGAATAAGCTCCGCCAAAACTCAATACCGTTTGGCAATGAGTCTTTTTAGCTTCAATTAAATTGTATTTTAATTTAAACCATTTATTACCTGAAATAATGGCGTCACTTTGATCCAAACGCAACATAAAAACCTTGAGTTGCTTTTTGCCAAATATTTCATCATTAATTGATTGACACTCTAACTCTGATATTTTCACTAACTATTTTATAACATGGATTGGTTGAAGTTTAAGGGGAAGCGAAATAAATAAATGTCCAAATTGCGCAGGATTTTTGTTCGCCTTTGAGGCGTAAAAGTAGGCGTATAGTCGAACTACACAACTATTTTTACAACAAAAAAGGCGGACAAAAATACAAGCAAGTTGGATGTTTATTTATTGCGCATCCCCTAAGTATTGTGTCTTGATTATGCGGCTTTGTCCATTTCAGTTTCAGCAACAATATAGTCATAAGTTCCTTGAGCCACTTCAATTTCTGTAACAACATCTTGCCAAAGGTTTCTGATTTCAGTCAGAGCATTAACAATGTCAGTTAAAGCTTGAACACCGTCATCTTCAATAGATTCTTGTAATGCGTTATCAATGTCACTATAAAACTGTTCAAATTCACCCGCAATTTCACCCTGACTCATATCCAGTCTATCTCTCAAGCCATCAACAATTGCAGTTGCTCGACCAATTAAAAAACCTTTCTTTGCAAATCTTTTTTCTTCATGACATTGTTTCGCATCACTCACTTTTTCAATGGCCGCATTCAATAATAAAGTCGTTAATGTATTTGGGTTTACTTGCATTTCATTGTTGAAATCTTCGTTTCTTGTGTAATCGCGTAATTCCTTGCTCATTGTCTTTCTCCATGTTTGTTCAGTGTTTTAGTTGCTACAACTCTCTTAACGACACGGATAGAAAAACCTTTAGTAAATATTTAAAATAATTTTTTTCCACAAGGGGATAACCTTCATTTGAGCAGATGAGCTGCTCAACTCAGCTTTATATTTTTATCATCACCACCAAATAAACCAATCAATAAAACCATGTAAACCATTAATTATGAATGTAAATATGAAATATGATCAGTATGCAGTGAATGCTGAGAAATTGCTTTTAATGAAGACATTAACTCACCAATATACTCATTAAGATCTGCCATACTAGGAACACCCGCTTTAACAGACAAAGAATTAACATTTTTATAAGCCTTTTCAGTTTGCTTTAATAATCCTGACATAATTAGCATCATATCTCGGCATAAACCTTCTTCCCAAATAGCATCTAATGGATAATGCTCTAAAATCATGGTTAAACCACTGCGATTCAAATCATAATAAATTTGTTCAACACTTGCTTCAACATCCATTAACTCTTCTTTACCATGACGATAAACACAATCTGAAACATAATAATCTAATGACCCTTGAATTTTTTCAACATAATGCAACACTCTTGGGATTTCATTAATCAATACTTTTTGGCTCCATGATGTTGACTGTTTTTCTACTACAACTTCACCCTGAATAACCGTAGACAATATTTCAACAATTTTAGCATTGAATTTTGGAAGAATTTTTTCTCGGCCAGTATCATGAGTTTTGGCGCAGGATCTCATAAAATCAAGACTAACATTTTCACTTTTTCCACTACAAATTAATGAACAATAAGTGCTGACTGCACCCAAAATTTTTGCTTCCAAACCAATTTCATAACCTTTTAAGCTACGAGGATAACCTGTCCCATCCAATAATTCATGATGATCTAAAACGGCATTTAACATATTTTCAGAAAACAAACCTGACTGCTTAAGAATTTGATAACCAGCAACAGGATGAGCTTCGATCAATGATTTTTCATCATCCGTTAATGAGGTTTTTTTGAATAAATCAGGGTTGATGTATAAATTACCAATATTGTGAAATAACCCCGCAGAAAAACAATCAATCAACTTAGGTGTGTCAAAACCTAATTTAGCACCCACTTCTAAAGCTAAAAAAGCGGATAAAATTGAATGGTCATAAACTTTTGGAGAATTATCTCTCAACAATGCCATTTTATTTAACATTGCCTGGTCTAACTTCATGTTTTTAACCAATGATTTGATCAGTTTCATACTGTTAGTAAAATCGGGTAATTGATAAGTCAACAAACTGCCTTTGACTCTATCCAATTCATTGGTCATTTGTGTCAAATCAACGGAATGTTTGGCTTGAATATTTTCATCAACAGGTCTGGTTAATTTGTATTTCGACAACAAAGCCAATGCAGCTGTATTAGGCTTCCAATTTTCTTTAGAAAGTAAAAGAACCTTACGACCGCCAACAACACCATAAATATCATCTTTTAATTCATAGTTATTCCAGGAAGCAATAATTCTTTTTTTATAAATTTTCTCACCGTTTTTTAATTTATCCAAAACACGTTGCTTCACAACTTGACTTGGAATATTTTGATGAGTTGTTTTGATGATCATTGTGTTATCCTTTCCAAAGTTTGTTACTTGCTACAGTTCACTTAACGACCATTCATCATTTTTCTTTAATTTTTATTCCGCACATTCAATTGACAAAATCACTCAATGAAAGAATTAACTCAGCAAATTAAGCAATGGGGAGAAGAACTGGGATTTCAACAAACAGCCATCACTGACATCCATTTAAACAAGGCATCAGCTTACTTTATAAAATGGCTAGAAAATGGCTTTCATGGAGACATGGGTTATTTGTCTCAGCATGGCAACAAAAGAACACAACCCGAAAAATTAATTGAAGGAACCATACGAGTCATTACTACACGTATGAATTATTTTTCACCGATAGATGACCCATGGCAACAGCTACACACATCCAATAAAGGCTATATTTCCTGCTACGCCTTAGGCCGAGATTATCATAAATTAATGAGAAAACGTCTGAAGCAATTGGCTGAAAAAATAAATCTCTCGCACACAGAGCTGAATTATCGAGTTTTTGTAGACAGTGCCCCCGTATTGGAAAAACCACTGGCACAAAAAAGTGGACTGGGCTGGATCGGCAAACATACAAACCTCATTAACCAACATCAAGGCTCATGGTTTTTCTTAGGAGAAATTTATATCAATCTACCCTTGCCAATTGACAAAGAAACCGAGTCACATTGTGGCACATGCCAATCCTGTATGGATATTTGCCCGACCCAAGCAATTATTGCCCCCTACCAACTAGATGCTCGAAAATGCATCTCTTATCTGACCATTGAAAATAAAGGCTCAATCCCTGAACATTTCAGAAAACCAATCGGCAATCGAATTTATGGTTGTGATGATTGTCAGTTAATTTGCCCTTGGAACAAATTTTCTAAAACAAGCTTAGAAAAAGACTTTCATCGACGAAATATTTTTATAGACAGCTCGCTTCAAACACTGTTTTCCTGGAATGAAACCACCTTTTTAAAGAATACAGAAGGTTCTGCCATTAGGCGAATTGGTTATATCAGTTGGTTACGAAATATTGCTGTTGCATTGGGTAATGACAATACCAATCCTACCAATATAAAAATCTTACAAATGCAACTATCACATCCATCTGAGATAGTTCAGGAACATGTTCAGTGGGCATTGAGTCAAATTAATCAGGCAAATAACTCTACTTGATACTCTGTTGCCATGCGGGATGTTGTTGTACCAACTTTAGTGCTTTGGTTAGCAACGTTTTTCCTGGTTCAGTTCGATGCCAAGTAGACGCTCCCGATGGATGAGGCAATGGTATAAAATCACAACAAATGTCCTGATGTTGAACTTGATGAATAGAACCAATGACTTCATTGAGTTTATTAACTTTTATATATTGGCTGATCGCCAGCTTTCCCACGGGAATCACCAATGCTGGTTTGAGTAAAATAAATTCTCTGTTCAACCAGTGAGAACATTGTTGAACTTCTTGTTTAGATGGAACTCTATCACCACCTTGCTTATTTTTACCTGGAAAACAACGGCAAACCGCTGTCATATAAATATTTTGTCTAAATTCAGTTTCTGCTAAACCAATGCTCTCAAACCATTTAAATAAGGTTTTTCCTGCTGTCCAACCAAAAGGTTTCTGTACTTCGCCCTCATGAATTCCTGGTGCCTGACCAATCAACATGATGCTAGACATCACCGCATTTCCTGTGATAACAGGTCGAATCATATTTGTACATTGAGTACAATTTTTTAGAGTATGTTGATGTTGTTCTAATTGAGTTTTTTTTGAAGTCATCATTTTGTTTTAGTGTATAATCTTAAAAAGAGTACAATCATTTATATCGGAATCAAATTTTGGATATTTATATTACCCGACAACCTGTATACGACCGTGACCTCAGTGTTTTTGGTTATCAGCTTCTTTACCATGCAACCCACCCCTCCTCAGATGAAATATCTGGAGATTCTGCTTTAAACCTTCTCAACAGTTTATTGGATATGGGTCTCAATAAAATGGTTGGTGACCGTTTAGGAATTATTGACTTTAGCCAAGAATTATCTAATGAAAAGTTTACCTTACCTTTTTCATCCCAGCAAATTTTATTGAAACTGCCGACAACAGCCAACCTAAATGAACAAATTGTTGAACAAATGAAACAAATGGTTAAAGCACGCTATAAAGTAATGATTCATGACCATCAGTTAGTCGCTAAGTTTCAAGATATTCGCCGTTATGCTTCTATTATTATGGTGGATTTTCAGGCAACCACCCTACAAAACGTTATAAAAAAAATTGTCGAACTAAAAAAATTACAAATCCCATTAATGGCACTCAATGTCGATAATTACCAACAAATGGGTTTATGCAACGAACTTAAAATAAATTATGTTCAAGGTGATTTTTTTAACAAGCCCAATATTGTCAAAGGCAAAAAAACACCAGCCAATCGCTTGTCAATTCTCAAAATATTGGAAAAATTACAGAAACCACATGTCACCGTCAGTGAATTAGAAAAAGTTATTTCTCAAGATGTCACCATCAGTTATAAATTATTACGTTATGTAAATTCCGCAGCTTACGCCATCCCAAGAAAGGTCGAATCGGTTCGCCATGCCATTGTCTACCTAGGTAATGAAATTGTAAAAAATTGTGCAACAATGGTGCTATTATCCAGCGTTGATGACAAACCCAGTGAATTAATTCAAATTGCCATGATTCGCTCAAAAATGTGTGGCTCATTGGCAAAATCATTCAACAAAGAACAAACAGAAAGCTTTGCCACTGTTGGTTTATTTTCTATTTTAGATGCCCTAATTGACAAACCCATGCCTGAATTATTGGCAGAATTACCACTGACTAACGAACTAAAGCTCGCATTAGAAAAACGTGAAGGCAAAATGGGCCAATTACTCACCATGGTAATTGATTATGAAAAAGGTGAGTTTTCGGAAAAAAATGAATTTAATGTTTCCTATAAAGAGATGCAAACCTGTTATATAGAGTCAGTTGAGTGGGCGCAGGATTTGATTAAAAGTTTGTAAGGGACGATTAAAAAAAAACCTTTACAATTTGCGCAGAAATTTTATTTGTATTCTTTGCTACAAAAATAGGCGTGTAGTCGCTCTACATAAGGGGTCATGAAATAAATAAACACCCAAAATTACGCAGGATTTTTGTTCATATTTTTTGTCACGAAAATAGGCGTATAGTCGTTCTATACAACTGTTTTTGTGGCAAAGAATATGGACAAAAAGACTAGTAAGATTGGGTATTTATTTGTTGCATGCCCCCTAACTATTTTTGTGGCAAAGAAGACTGTTGCGAGTTACCTAAATCTCCTTACAAATGTCACAAAGCATCAAGCTCACCCCAACGATCAAAGGCAACGTCTAGTTTTTTCTCTTTGACAGACAAGTCATCTAAAACTTTTTGAGTTTGTTCTTTTGATTTTTTGTAAAAATCAGCATCATTAATTTTTTGTTGCAACAACTCAATTGACTTTTCCAATGAGTCAATTAAAGCGGGTAACTCATCCAGCTCTTTTTGTTGATTCCAACTTATTTTTTTTGAACTCTTAGCGATTTGTTTTTTATCACTTTTTTTACTGAAATCAGTGACTGAATTTATTTTTACTTTTTGATTTTTATGCTCAATCCAGTCTGAATAACCACCCACATATTCATTAACCTCTGCATTGCCTTCAAAAACCAGACAACTCGTTACAACTTGATCTAAAAATTGTCGGTCATGACTGACTAATAATAAAGTTCCTTTATAATTACTGAGTAATTCTTCCAACAATTCCAATGTTTCTACATCCAAATCATTGGTTGGCTCATCCAGCACCATGATATTGCTAGGTTTGGAAAAAATTCTGGCCAATAATAAACGATTACATTCACCACCAGACAAAGATTTAACAGGACTTCTGGCTCGTTCAGGTGCAAATAAAAAATCTTGCAAATAACTAATCACATGCCGTTTTCGGTTGTTTATATCAATTTCCTGACGACCTTCGGCAACATTATCAATCACTGATTTTTCTGGATCGAGATGTTCTCGTAATTGGTCAAAATAGGCCACCCCCAATTGAGTGCCTATTTTCACGGTTCCCGTATCAGGTTCTAATTTGCCAAGAATTAGATTCAACAAGGTGGTCTTACCCGCTCCATTGGGACCAATCACACCAATGCGATCACCTCTCATGATACGAGTTGACAAATTATCAATGATGATTTTATTGTCATATTTCACACTGACATTTTCCAGCTCAGCCACCAATTGACCTGACTTTCTACTTTCATCAATATTGAATTTTACATTACCCGTCCGATTTCGGCGATCTGCACGTTCTTCACGTAATTTCTTTAACGCCCTGACACGTCCCTCATTTCTGGTTCGTCGTGCTTTAATGCCTTGTCTAATCCAGGTTTCTTCTTGCGCCAGTTTTTTATCAAATAAAGCATTTTGTCTCGCTTCATTTTCTAGCCATTCTGCTTTTTTAACCAAATAATTTTGATAATCACCAGGCCAACTGGTTAGCTTTCCACGATCCAATTCAATAATACGGGTTGCTATTTTTTGTAAAAAAAAGCGATCGTGAGTGATGAATAAAATGGTACATTTAAATTCTTTTAAAAAGCTTTCTAACCACTCAATTGATTCAATATCTAAATGATTGGTTGGTTCATCCAATAATAAAATATCAGGATCTCCAACAATGGCACTTGCTAATGCGACCCGACGTCTCCACCCGCCAGACAATTCATCCAACATCAAATCTTCAGGTAAATTTAATTTCGTCAATGCTTGTTGAATTTTTTGCTCAAATTGCCAACCATCTCGACTGTCAATTTCATCCTGTAATTTACTCAGTCTATTAAGGTCTTTTTCGGGGTTTTCTGCTGAAATATTTAAACTTAAAGAATGGTAATCTTTAATGATTTCACCCAATTCTCCCAAACCTTCGGCCACCACATCGTAAATTGTTTTTCGTTGTTTTTCTGGTAGGTCCTGCTGTAATTGGGCAATACTAACACCTGACTGATAATTAACCTCGCCACTGTCATAATCACGTTGTTTTGCAATAATACTCATTAACGATGATTTACCAGCACCGTTTCGCCCAATGAGACAGACCCTTTCACCTGCATCAATGTGCAAATCTGCCTGATCTAATAAAGCCACATGACCATAAGCCAAAGAAAGTTGTTTGATTGAAATTAAAGCCATTTAAATCCTTTTAATATAGAAATGGTATTTTCTACCATCTTTTTGCACATCAGCCATCTCATACTCTGACATATTCTTAAGTAACTTTGGAAAATCCGCACAAGCATTTGAATTATCGGTGATGATATGCAGAACTTGCCCTACGGACAATTCTCTCATGTGTTTTTTAGCTCGGGTAACGGGTAATGGGCACATTAACCCACAAGCATTGAATTCTACATCAAATTTCATTTTATACGAGTCCTATCTAATTAATATGGTTTGCTATTAAAAAGATAGTCTATTTGAAAGGCTGATAAAATAGTTAAATGAACAATATTTAAGTTCAGAAAAGTAAAGTTTTTTAATAATGGAGTTTCTATTCTTACCCTGTAGGGCATGAAGACGTTGAAGCTTTATCTTCATCGGCTTCATGCTTAAAAAATTAGGTCAATTTCCGAGTGGTTACAAAACTTTCAGTAGGTCTTTTGGTCATTACGTTCAGCTAAAAATTCTTTAATAAATAATCATACGCACTTAACGCAGATTTTGCACCTTCCCCGACTGCAATCACAATCTGTTTGTAAGGCACGGTGGTGACATCTCCACACGCATAAATCCCCTCTTCATTGGTTTCACAACGAGCATTAATCATAACCTCACCATATTTTGAAAGCTCCACACTCCCTTTCAAAAAATCACTATTGGGTAATAATCCAATTTGAACAAATACACCTGACAAAGCTTTTTGTTGAATTTGTTGAGACTCTCTGTCTTGATATTCTAAAGCAATGACTTTGCCTTTTTCTGCCACAATTTGTTTGGTTGCAACATTTTTTATAATGCTAATATTAGCTCGATTATTTATCTGATCTAACAACACCTGATCGGCTTTTAGCTCTGGTAGAAACTCAAAAATAGTCACTGAATTGACAATTCCAGACAAATCCAAAGCAGCTTCAACACCAGAATTCCCACCACCAACAACCGCAATATCTTTACCTTTAAAGAAAGGGCCATCACAATGCGGGCAGTAAGCCACACCATTGCCTATGTTTTCTTTTTCACCTGGTACACCCAATTCACGCCACTTAGCACCCGTTGCTATAATCAACGTTTTACTGGTAATTTTTTCCCCCGAAGATAGGTACACTGTTTTTATTTTACCTGGCTGAATTTTTTCGACACTAAAATGCTCCCTGCTTGTAATCTCATATTCATCCATATGAGCTTGTAGCGCATTAGATAATTCAGGCCCTGTCGTTTTGATGACAGAAATCAAATTTTCAATATCCATGGTATCTTTGACTTGACCACCAATACGATCTGCAATAATAGTGACCTTCAAGCCTTTTCGTGCAGAATAAATTGCAGCAGCAACACCAGCGGGACCTCCTCCAATAACCACTACATCCTGCACTGGCAATCCAGGCTTGCTATCAGACATCTTAGAGGTTTCATTTTGTGGGTATAAAGCCATTAATTTTTCAATTAATTTTGCCGTATCAATATTGCCATTGGCAAAAATTTCACCATTTAAATAGACGGCTGGTACACCCTGAATATTTCGTTCTTCAATTAATTTTGGAAACAATCCACCATCAATCATTTCTGTACTGATTGTCGGGTTAACAATGGCAAATTGATTTAATGCTTGTACAACATCAGGACAATTATGACAGGCAAGACTCACAAAAACCTCAAATTGTAACGGCTCACTAACTGATTTAATAATATTCTTAACCGCATCATCCAGCTTTATTGCTGTGCCTGATGAATGTAATACAGCCAATACCAATGAATTAAATTCATGCCCTGCTGGAATTCCAGAAAAGCTGATTCCATTCGCGACACCATCCACTTCTAACACAAAATGAATGGGACTTTTTTGCAGACCCAAATCTCTTTCAATGAGTTCAATTTTTTCAGATACTGATACAAAACTGGTTAAAAACTCAACCAATTCTGTCCGTTTAGAATGCTCTCCCGTTTGCAACACAAAGGCAACGGATTGAGTCATATTGACGGTATAACCTTTAAGTGCTGTTAGTAACTCTGGAGTTAACATATTTTTTAACCTTAGGCAACTCGCAATAAATAAACTACCCATCTTACTGGCTCTTTTGTTCGTCTTCTTTGCTACAAAAATAGTTATGTAGAGCGACTACACGCCTATTTTTGTAACAAAAAAGACAAACAAAATTTCTGCGCAATATGGGTAGTTTATTTGTTGCGTGTTACCTTAATTATCTGAAAGACAACGAATTATTCAGTAAAAACAAGACTTCTAAAATCAAGAAGCCTTGTTCGATCAGCTTTAGATTTTACCCACTAAATCAAGGCTAGGAGTTAAAGTCTTTTGACCCTCTTCCCAAGCAGCAGGGCAAACTTCACCATCGTGACCATCCACATACTGTGCAGCTTTCAATTTTCTAACCATATCTTTAGCGGAACGACCAATACCAAGATCATGAATTTCACAAACTTTAATCACACCTTCTTTATTCACTAAGAAAGTACCACGTAAAGCCAATGCTTCTTCTTCAATCATCACATCAAAACCACGGGTAATTGCACCTGTTGGATCGCCAATCATTGGATAAGTTACTTTACCAATCGCATCACTGGTATCATGCCATGCTTTGTGAACAAAATGAGTATCGGTAGAAACGGCATAAACTTCACCACCCAAACCCTGAATTTCAGCATAAAAAGCTTGCATATCTTCTAACTCAGTTGGGCAAACAAATGTGAAATCTGCTGGATAAAACAAGAAAATTGACCATTTACCTTTAACATCATCCGATGTAACTGTCTTAAATTCACCATTGTGAAACATTTCAGCTTTGAATTCGGGGATTGATTTATTAATCATTGACATCTTTTTTATTCCTATTTTTTAGGTTAACTATTTAATTGTTCATTGTTTTGTAAATGGTTTGAAAAACCGTTTTCACATCACCCAGAAATTGAAAAAACAACCTCAAAGTGATGATAAAATGAAGTATAAGGGATTGGAGTCATAAAGAAAATGTAATAAAATAGATACTCATCTTCAATTTTTTAGAACTATAAAAATGCTTTCATTTAAACAACTTGATTATATTATTGCCGTACAAAAAACCAAACACTTCAAAAAAGCAGCAGAACTTTGCTCTGTTTCTCAATCGGCATTAAGTACAGCAATATCGGGACTGGAAAAAGACCTTGGGCTACAAATATTTGAAAGAAATAATAAAAAAGTCCTAATAACACCCGTCGGTAAGGAAATATTAGAAATAGCTCAAAAAATAAAAAATGATATCAATAGTCTTTATCATTTATCCAATCATCAAAAATCACCATTGACTTATCCTTTAAGAATTGGCGTTATTCCGACTGTCGGCCCTTACTTATTGCCCAAAGTCTTACCCGAAATAAGAAACCTGCATCCCAAACTAAAATTAACCATTGTAGAAGAACAGTCACATGTTTTACTTGAAATGGTACGCAATGGTCATATTGATTTTGCCATTCTAGCTTTGCCCTATGCCATTGATGGCCTGCTGTCATTTGAGTTTTGGCAGGAAGATTTTTATTTGGTCACGCACAAAAGCAATCAATTAACGAACCAAAAAGTGGTGTCAAGCAACCAACTCGGAGGTGTCCCCTTATTATTATTGAAAGATGGACATTGTTTAAAAGATCATGCCATTGCCGCATGCCAACTTGCACCGAGTGAACTTGATTTTTCAATGGAAGGCGCCAGCTTAAGCACTTTAATTCAAATGGCGGCAGGAAAAATGGGATCAACATTAGTCCCTCAAATGGCTCTCGACCAATTACTTTATGAAAGCTCTGAATTAAAAGCATTACACCTGAACGATCCTGGCCCACACCGAAAAATTGCCTTTATTTGTAGGCTAAATTATTCGGGAGTTGCAAACATTGAAATATTCATCAAATTATTTAAACAACAACTTAAAAATATTTTTTAATCATGGCTCAAAATAATGACTTATCAACAGTAGAACTGCCCTTTTCTGCCATTTTACTCGATATGGATGGTGTCTTGTTTCATGGCATGAACCCAATTGATGGCGCCATTGAGTTTATGCAATCTATTGAAAATATTCCACATGCTTTTGTCACTAATAATCCCATCAAATTACCTAAATCCATGGCTGATAAAATGGCTGAAATTGGCTTCAAACGCCCCGACGAAAAACTCATCATTACCTCTGGTGAAGCAACTGCCGCATGGCTTGCCAAACAAAAACCAAATTTCAAATATTATGCCATTGGTGCTGGTGGCTTACACAAAAGTTTACAAAAACAGGGGCACGAAGATAAGGAAAATGCAGATTATGTCATTGTCGGAGAAGGTGAAGGCATTGATTATGCCTCAATAACAACGGGAATTAATTTAATGATTAAACAAGATGCTCAGCTGATCTGCACCAATCCAGACACCAGTGTGGATGCTTTTTATCGTGGTAAACGTGCAATATTAGCGGGTGCAGGGGCATTAGTTGCCCCATTCATTGTTGCCACAGGGAAACAACCCATTACCATTGGCAAACCCAAGCCATTACTATATGAAATTGCCCTACAAACGTTACAAACAGAAGCAAATAATTGCCTCATGATAGGTGATCGCCCAGATACCGACATTATTGGTGCTCAACAACTGGGCATTCAAACCGCATTAGTAAGAACGGGACGTTTTCGACCTGATGAAAAATTACCTGACCAAATGCCTAAACCTGATTGGGATGTAGAAAATTTAGCTCAATTAACAAAACATCTTTTGTGTTTATCGAACGCATGAAAACTCACTATCGACTCAGGCAAATTATTTTTCAGGAAAAACAAATGAAACTGGCCATCATGCAACCTTATTTTTTTCCTTATATTGGTTACTGGCAATTAATCAATGCCGTCGATACTTTTATTATCTATGATGACGTGACTTATATAAAAAGTGGTTTCATCAATCGGAATTCAATTCTCATCAACAACCAATCCAACAAAATTAATATAAAAATATTGGGTGCAAGTTCGTATAAACAGATTAATCAATTAAAAAAAGTCACTAATGATCCAAAGCCATTAAAAACTATCCGCATGGCCTATAGCAAAGCACCCTATTTTGAGGTTATTTTTCCCATCATAGAAAAAATAATTAACCATCCTGAAAATAATTTGGCAAAATATTTGGGATATTCAATTGATGTAATATCAAATTTTTTAAAGATCAACAGCAAACTTATTTATTCAAGTGACATTAAAAAAAGTAACGACCTTAAATCACAAGAAAAAATACTGAATATCTGTTCAAACCTTGGAGCAACAAATTACATCAATTCAATAGGTGGTAGAGCGCTATATTGCAAAGAACAATTTCATCAAAAAAACATCACATTACATTTTTTGCAAACTAAACTCATCAACTATCGTCAGTTTGATAATGAATTTGTTGCCAATCTGTCAATGATTGATGTCATGATGTTTAATAAGGTAGAAGACATTAGAATTATGTTACAAAATTACAAACTGGTTTAACAAAACATGAACATTAAAAAAATCACCATCCTAGGACATTGCAACATTTCCCTCGGCATTATTTTAGATTCACTCTACAGCGTTTATCAATCAGCAATCGAAATCAGTATTATCAGTAATTTGGAAAAAAACCAAAATAGATATATTGATGTACCATTTTTACACCAATCCATTAAAACAGTTGAACTTCATGCCGATGAGTGGCAACCGAATAATGATGAGCATTATGTGTTAAGTGGAATGTCACCCGCAATCAAAAAAACAATTTTTGAATATTTTGACTCCAGATATGCCATCAAACATGCCAATTTCATATCGGTCATTCACGCCAGTGCAGTCATTACCAATGGTGTTGAAATTTCTGGTTTTGTAAATATCAGTCCGTTATCGGTTGTTGCACAATATGCCAAAATAGGAAATTTTGTATCCATCAACAGAAATTCATCGGTAGGCCATCACACACAAATTGATGAATTCACCTCAATTAACCCAGGATGCAATATTGGAGGTGGCTGTAAAATAGGAAAAAATGTTGTCATTGGTATTGGAGCAACGGTATTTGATGAAATCACCATTGGTGATAATGCAATTATTGGGGGTGGAGCAGTGGTTACAAAAGATGTAAAAGCCAATACATTGGTATTCGGCTCTCCAGCAAAATTCATAAGAACAGTTTAATCATGAAAACCATCATCAACTTCACCCCTACAGGCATCATGCCAACCAAAGAGATGACCCCCCATGTCCCCATTACTATTTCTGAAATAGTCGATGACGTTCATATGGCCTATGAAAAAGGCATTACCATTGCTCATTTACACATCAAAGATAAAAAAACAGGAAAACCCAGCCTGTGTGCTAAAACATATGGTGAATTAATTTCTAAAATACGACAATTTGCTCCTGACCTTATCATTTGTATTTCATTGAGTGTCCGTAATGCTGAATGCTTTGAAAAAAGAGTAGAACCTCTATTTCTTCAAGATAACGAAAAACCTGATATGGCAAGTTTGACACTTTCATCACTTAACTTTGTTTCTGGAAGTAGCGTGAACACCCCAGATGAAATAAAAAAAATGGCACTTCTCATGAAACAACAAAACATATTACCAGAACTTGAAGTATTTGATGTGGGAATGATCAACTATGCCAAGTATCTTATTGATAAAAAAATATTAGGCAAAACCAATTACTTTAATCTATTGTTGGGCAATATTTCGAGTGCTCAACAAAGTTTATTACATACGGGAATGATGATTAATGACTTACCTGACAATTCCTACTGGAGTCTGGCAGGTATTGGCAACGCATCCTACACTTCACACCTTTTGGCTTTGGCATCCAATAGTGGCATTCGAGTGGGTATAGAGGATAATATTTGGCTCGATAAACAAAGAAAAAAACTGGCAACCAATTCTGCACTGCTCAATAGGGTTCACCGTTTATTAGAAAGCAATGAATCCCAAGTAATGCCAAGTAATAAATTTAGGGCTCTGGTTATGAGCTAACTCGTAAGGAACGACCACGAAACAACCTCCCGTTCTTGGTTTCATATTTGTTTTAAATTCAAATGATCTGCTTGAATAAAATGAAATTAAGAAAGGGAAGTTATTTCGTGCTCGCTCCTTACCATCACACGATCTTTAACCCACCAGCATTTTCTAGCTTGCTGTTGAATCTGCTCATGATGATGATACAACCAACAAAAACTGCGTAAAAAATCTTTTGGCTCATCCTGGTTTTCAGCAACAAAAAAACGCTCAATAATTTGATCATCCAGTAGCGTTTTTGAAATGGCCAATCGTTCATCTTGTTGATGTATTAAACGAATCACTGCATCAATGTATTCATCACGATTATTGGCCCGACAAAAGTTAGGTAAACCCGCCGTTTGTGACAATGCGACATCAATCATACTGTGAATTTCTGCACCGTGCAGACAGACAATCGGTAGCCCTAAACTAATACCATCAACAAAACCATTGGTATTGCCAAACGGAAATGAACTCAATTGAAGATTACATTGATTTAATTCGGACATATAATCTGTATAGCTCATGTAAGGCAATACCTTACAAGGGAAATATTGTTGTAAAAAATATTTGATGGCAGTGCAGTGAATATTGCCACGAGATGGAAAGAATACAAACTCAATTGCCTGCTGACTTCTTTGAAAAATCAAACGACAAGTATCAATAAATTCATGATTAAGTTTAAAAACAATGGCTGGTACTGCAATTTTTATATTTTTTTCAGGTATTGCATGAGTCAATAATTGTGGACTGGATTTTCGAGATTCCTGTTGGTCAAAACGCTCATTGACACCCGTATACTGTGTTTTTTCGTCAATTTTTTCCTTGTTCAGACGAAAATCTGCATTCTCGGACAGCCTTCGAGGAAGGTGACTGAACTTAAAATCTTCATCTTTAATTGCCACAACCGTTTCACTGTAACAGTTTGCATCATTAATATTACCCTCTCTCGAAAGCACGTAATCTATCATCGGAGACATAGAGGTCGCAGGATGACCATTACTCATGACTTGAATAGGTGCTAAACGTAACTGACAAAAAATGACCGTCCATAATTTCATACCGATACTGGGGTAATAAATGATATCAGGCTGACAATCGGTGATTATTTTAATGATTTTCTCAGGCATCTCTGTTTGCCATTGCTCTGGAAAATCAATAATTTCATCAAATATCAATTCTGCTGACGGGTCATACTCATCTTCCATACTTAATAAAATCAGACTAAATCGACTTTTTAGCGTTTTGATGAGCGTAGCAAAGCAACGAAACATTGCATGACACTGTTTAAAATGTTCGTTCATCACCAATAACACAGGCTTTTTTTTGAGTTGGCGTTTAGCGGGAAGGACAGGCTCATGAACTGATTTTGTTAGAATCCAACGCCGAAAAAACTGCCCTAAATAATATTTGCAATCATGTTTATCTGATTCAGTCAGATAACTACAAACCATAAAAACATTTCTCAAATTCTGCAATAAATTAACGTTAACCAATTCATAATTAGTAAAGTTTTGACATAATTTAGGTGTAATTTCTAATAACCGCTTTTTGGTCATTGCCGCTTTTTGAGTCGGCATAAATTCTTCACTTAATAATGAGCACCAAACATTCAATCTTATTATTTCAGGCAGTTTCGATAGTATTTGTACGATATTAATAGGGGCTGATTCACAACTACAGGTGAGCAAATAATTCAAATGAGCCAAACCATTTTCAAAATAAATATTAGATTGTTGATCTGACTGAGCAATATTCTCTAAAATATGCCGTGTACTTTTCAATGAAGTCGCATAAAAAGGGATGGTTAAATACTTTTTATAAAATAATAACTTCTCAATATTGTCTTCATTCAAATACAATTTGGGATTACAAAACAACGCAGTTAACACACTGGCAAGACGCGCCAGTACACTCTCGTAGTCTTGTGCCGAGTGATAAAAATTTTTGCGACTGTTATTAACATTGACAACCACAAGCAAATCACAAAAAATCAGCCATTGCTGTAGCGCAGAAGTATAATCACCCGCATAACAAGCTTTTTCTAATTGAAGAATATTAAACGTTTTTTGTTCGGTCATTAGAGAAGGCTTTCTATTGAAGAGATAATTTTTTTTACCATTTTTTTATTAATTTGTCGATAAAATGGTAATCCGACCAAACTTTCATTTAAATAATCTGCCGTCACATACGGCTCAGACCCAACATACGGCTTAAATGCGCAATGGTACGGTAAAATAGGCTGATACCAGCGACGAGTTTCAATCATACAATGTTTTAATTGCTGACAAAGCTGTTGAGCCTTATTTTCAATAGCAATGCAAAAAACACCAGGGACAATGGCTTGTTGATTTGGCATCGTAAACTCAAACATTGCCAGACCCAATTGATCAAAATAATTTTGTGCCAATTCTGTTCGCCATTTTACATTTTCATGCCAACGGTCTAATTGAGCCAAACCAACCGCGGCATGATATTCACTGAGTTTGGCATTGGTTCCAATCTTCTTTACCTGCCCCGATGAAAAACCAAAATTACTTAAAGTTCTAACATCGGCAAGCCATTCAGCATCACAGGATAAAACTGCCCCGCCCTCGCCAATACCCAGCGGTTTGGTTGCATGAAAACTAAATACAACGTTAATTCCCTCATCAGCAGACTGACCGCCAATAGCTGCTGCCGCATCAATAAGCACAGGAATATTAAATTTTTTATAGAAACATGTCCATAAATAAAGGTTTTGAGGCAACCCTAACGCACAAACAGGCAATATTAAACGAGCATCAACTGATTGCATGATTGATTCAGCAATATCTGGCGTCAACAACCACGATTTTGCATCAACATCCACAATTAACGGTTGATAACCTGCATTTATCACTGCAGTGATGGTGGCTGGAAAAGTAAATGCAGGAACAATAACCCGACTACCTTTGGGAAATTGATAGGCAGATAAAGCCAGCTCTAATGCGCTTGTTCCTGAAGAAGCAGTCACACATTGAAGATTTTTTGGATTATTTTTAGATGATAAAATAACACCAAGCAACCTTTGTTCAAATTCAGTCACCAATGGACCAAAGTTGGTATATTGATGGCTTGTCGCCATAGATTTTAAATAAGGAAGCAACTGATTAACCGATGGCATATCGGGTTTTAAAACATTTATCATGTGATTTTTCAGTCCAGCCTAAATAAATCGAACATTTCTTAAAAACAAGCCTCACTTAGTCTATCATAACATCGCAAACACAAAATTTTTATCTAGGAGGCTGTCCGAAAACTCATCTTTCCGCCAACTCTGCGTTAAAAATGGTCTCAAAATGCTCATTTACACACGTAAACTGCGCTTTTTCGGCAATTTTATGCCTTGATTTGACGAAAATCTGAGTTCTCGGACAGCCTCCTAGGAAACAATCATGAAAAAAATATTGATCGCATTTTTATTCTTAACGGCAACAACAATACATGCTGCTGAATTTGACCCACACGAAGTCAATCAACTAAAAGCCGTTCTTGATCACAATATCGAGGCGATGAACAATGAAAATATTGAAGAATATATGAAAGATATTCACCCAAAATCAATCGCTTACAATAACACCAAAATGATTTTAAAAAAATTATTTACATTATTTGATCTTAAATCAACCAATCTGGACATCACACCTCTATTTGTCGATGGTAAATATTTCATTATCAAAGGACGTACACAAACCCTTAAAATTGCTGGGGATACACCTTTTTCTGATCATATTATTGATGGAATTCATATCTATAAAAAGCACGATGGTAAATGGTTATTATGGAATTCAATTATTTTGGAAATTGTTAAATTGGGCAATGTAAAAATGGAAAATAAATAAATATCCAAATTGCACAAAATTTTTGTTCGCCTTTTTTGTTGCAAAAATAGTTGTGTAGTTCGACTATATGCCTATTTTTGCGCCTCAAAGGCGAATAAAAATCCTGCGCAATTTGGACATTTATTTATTTCGCTTCCCCTAAACCTAAAAAATGACATTGGTTGACTTATAATTCAATTTTCTATTATTATCCTCATCAAATAATTTTTCGATGTAGCAAAGAGGATCAATATGATTAAAATAGATACAAAATACAGTTGGTTACTTATTTTTTTAACCAGTCTTTCTTACAATATTTACGCTGCAGATCAAACAGAATGGGTACAAAAAAAAGCCTTACTTGGTGGCAATGAAAACACCGACAAAACCTACCAACCAATTCCTTGGAAAATTGAAGCTGAATTAGGCCTAGTAATCACTCAAGGCAATACAGAAACTCAAACCATTAATAGCAAGCTGGACCTCACCAAAGAACAAAAAAACTGGCGTTACAACTTACATTTTGAAGCATTAAACACCTCAAGTGATGAAATCACATCCGCTGAAAAATACCTGGGCTCTGGAAAAATAAATTACAAATTCAAGCAAAAAGACTACCTATTCGGCTTATTAATTTATGAAGTTGATCGTTTTAGCGGATTTAAAGACCAAACCACGGGTTCACTGGGTTATGGTCATAGCTTTATCAGCAGCAAGAAAAAAAATCTGGACATTGAAGCAGGTTTTGGTTATCGACAAAACACATTAGACACAGGATCATCAGAAAGTGAAGGCATTTTCAGTCTGGCAGGTGTTTTCAAATGGAAAGTCAGTAAAACGACTGACTTCAAACAATCTCTCAATACTCATATTGGTGAAAATATTACGATTAGTAAATCGGACACATCACTTCAAGTTAACATTAAAAATAACTTGGCGATGAAACTTTCGTATAATGTCAAGCACAGTAGCGATGTCCCTCTCAATACAAAAAAAACAGACAGCATAACATCGGTTACACTGGTTTATACTTTTTAATAAAGCATGTCAAAAATAGCCATCAATTGTGATTTAGGCGAATGTTTAACCCCTAACCCAGATCATAAAATTATGCCATTAATTGATATGGCCAATATTGCTTGTGGTGGTCATGCTGGTGATGATGAAAGCATGAAATCAAGCATTGCTCTCGCCCAAAAAAATAAGGTAAAAATTGGCATTCACCCCAGTTATCTCGATAAAAAAAACTTTGGTCGATTAAGCCATCAGCTGAGTCATGAAGCACTCTATTGCATAATTAAAGACCAAATAGCTCACTTTCTTCAATTATGTCATGAAAACAACGTAAAACTAGAATATATCAAACCTCATGGCGCACTCTATCATGACATGATGCAACATGACTCTGTGATTCAATGCATTTGTCGCGTCATTAAAGATTGTCAACCTAACTTATTGCTGATTGTTCAAGCAGGCATTAACAGTGAAAAATTCAGAGAAATTGAAAAAAAAGAAGGCATTCAGTTTATGTATGAAGTCTTTGCTGACCGAGGTTATAACAATAAAAAAATGATCAGCAGAGATAATAAAGGAGCCGTTTTGACCGATACAAAACGCATCATTCTCCAGTATGAACAGTTTTTAAATGAACAATCATTCCAAATAGACACGATATGCTTTCACAGTGACAATCTGGCATCGATTGAGGCATTAAAACAACTTAAAAAACAATAATTCCGATGCATCGTATTATTCCTGCTGGCGAAAACTCTATTATTATTTATTTTGGTGACCAAATAGATCCATCATTACCTGAAAAAATTGCTTTTACTGCCAACCAGCTAAAGCAAGAATTCAACCATGTCATTATTGACATGATTCCATCTTATATTTCACTTCATATCAGCTACCATCTCACCAAAACAACCCATCAAAATTTTTGCCAGCAGGTTGAAAAATATTTAAATCAACTTAAAAAGTCATCAATAAAACCAGACTCCAAATTAACACAAATCCCCGTTTATTATCACTTTGATGTCGGCTTCGATTTGGCAAGATTGTTAAAAGAAAAACAATTAAATTTAGAAAACTTCATTAACATTCATTCCTCAAAAATTTATCAAGTTTACGCCATTGGCTTTAGCCCTGCTTTTGCATTTCTTGCATCCGTTGACAAAAAAATCTGTGCACCAAGATTGGCAACACCTCGTATAAAAATACCCGCAGGTAGCTTAGGCATTGCCGACTCTCAAACAGCTATTTACCCAAGCGCTTCATCAGGAGGCTGGAATATCATCGGTCGTACACCACTGGATTTATCTTTAACCCATACTGAGAATCTAAAAAAATTTAATATTGGAGACAAAGTAAAATTTTGCTCCATTGGTAAGGATGAATATCTGGCTAATGGTGGCTCACTGTGACGTTTAAAGTCATCAAGCCAGGTTATTTTTCAACCATACAAGACTATGGTCGATGGGGTTATGCTGGGTATGGAATGTCTCAATCTGGCGCAATGGATGAACACGCCTATTGCTGGGCAAATAAACTATTGAACAATCATTTTAATGATGCTGTGTTAGAAATTACTTTTGGAGGAGTCCAATTAATTGCTCTAGTAGATACTGTTGTCATCACAACAGGTGCTGACTTAAACTTTACAATAAACAACCAAACCGCACCCATGTGGCAAAATATAAAAATTTCAAATGGTGATTTATTAAGCTGGGGAATGCCGAAAAGCGGCATACGAAGCTATTTTTCGGTAAAAGGAGGCTTTGACGTAGCGCAATCATTTAACTCAAAATCTGTCAATTTGCGTGAAAATATTGGTCAAAAACTAATGCAGGGAGATGAATTGAACTGCAATGCTCATCAATATAGTATTCATAAAATGATACCACGTCATTATATTCCAAATTATAATAATCATTGTCAGCTTCGGCTATTACCAACTTACCAGTTTGATGAATTTAACAGCCATCAAAAGAAATTACTTTTCAACCAAACTTATCGCATTAGTCCCGCAAATGACCGAACGGGTTGCCGTCTGAAAGGTCAACCCATCATATTATTAAAACAATCCAGTATATCTGAAGGCATCAGTTACGGCTGCGTAGAAATTTCAAATGACGGAATGCCGATTATTTTATTGAAAGACTCCCCAACAATCGGTGGTTACCCCAAAATTGGAACAGTTTTTTCACTTGACCTGGCTTTGCTCGCCCAACAACAAACCAATGCTAAAGTTCGATTTCAAGCAATAGACATGGCAACAGCACAACAAAAACGAGCAGAATTTAATATTTTTTTTGGTATTGAGTAAATTATCCTAAAAAACAAGGTTCATAAATCATAATTCCTGTGTTAGAATCTTGCTTCAAGAGATTGCTAGAAAACTGGATTTAGTTAAATTCATGATAAAACGCTTAAAACAATCTGTTTAAAGTTATTATTATCAAGAAAATAACGAAACACCAGTTCGAAACAAGCTCTAAGGTAGTGTCAAATCGTTTAACAAAACTTTTTGAACGATCTAAAGTTAAGCCAGCTTAAAGTTGGCGCAATTAATATATATAGAGAGAAGTAGAATACAATGTCAAATCAAATTACAGGCACAGTTAAGTGGTTCAATGATCAAAAAGGTTTCGGTTTTATTGAGAGAGAAGGTGGCAAAGATGTATTTGTTCATCACAGCGCTATCAATGGATCAGGTCGTAAAACTTTATTAGAAGGTCAGAATGTTACCTTAGAAGTAACTCAAGGAGAAAAAGGACCGCAAGCTGAAAATGTAACACCTTGCTAAATATGTGATTTACACATATCAAAGGCTTACAAAGTCTCAACCTTGATCTGTATAGATGATTGTTTCATGATTTTGCAAAGACTTTTTTACCACCTATCAAAATATTGTTTTTTGGTAGGTGGTTATTTATCTAAATAATAAAAAAATATTACCAAACCTTTCTACACACCCCAAAAAAATCAAAATATAATCAGCTGCACTCCATTTATAAGCATTCACACATTGATTATTCGGTTTACAACAATAATAATGAGCTGAAAAATGCAGACAAATCGATGGAATAAAGTAACACATTCATTATTACTGGCCACTTTCATTTCTGTAACCCATTTCACACCAATTAAAGCCGCTGAAACACTCCCAACCATTGACGAATTAAAACAACGTAGTTTTTTAGACGACTATTACAGCAATGTTCTTTTTGGCTACAACATTGTCAATAACACACAAAAATATGCCGCTCGTTACGTGGGCAACAAATTAAATTGTAAGCATTGCCATTTACAATCAGGCACCGTACAAAACGCCCTCCCCCCTGAATGTTGCTGGAGTTTATCCAAAATGGCGAGATAAAAATGGCCGTCGCAATGGTATTGGCTTAAGGATCAGAGAATGTTTTGTTTACAGTCAAAATGGCATTATGCCGCCTGAAAATGCCCCTGAAGTATTGGCATTGGCGGCCTATATCAGCTATTTATCACATCACGAAGTCATCGGACGAGAACCTGCTGGCAGAGGAAGTCCAACCATTCCTGAAACTGGCTTTGATCCAAACCCAGCCAATGGCAAAGTCATTTACCAACAAAAATGTGCGGCCTGTCACCACAAAAATGGAGAAGGAACACAAATAGCACCGCCACTATGGGGATTTAATGCCTATAATGCTGGCGCTGGCATGAATGACATTAGAAAAGCTGCTGGATTTATCTGGGCCAATATGCCTCTAGGCCAAGGAAAATCATTGAGTTATCAAGAATCACTTGATGTTTCTGCTTATCTCAACATGCAAATACGTCCAAATGATCCTCGTAACAGTAAATTTAGAAAATTACTGGAAGATATTGCATCAGCATTTGGCCTAATAAAAAACTAAACATGATCAATATCTTCAAAGCCAAAATATTATCAGAGTTAACCCCATTCAAAGGCTGCCAGTTACGCAATATTGATTTTAAAACTGAAAATTACAGTGCTTTTGTTGGTGCTATTCTCGTCATTCCACAAGCCATTACTTTTGCCTATCTGGCTGGGTTACCACCAGAATACGGTATCTATTGTGCTATATTTGTCACTTTTTTTGCCAGCATGTCTGGTAGCTCACCAATGGTTGGTGGCCCCAATACGGCTGTCGCTATTTTAATTGGCATTGCCGTTTTACCTTTAGCAGGAAGAGGCTCTCCACTCTACATTGATTATGTTTTAATCCTCTCATTAATGGTCGGAATCATTCAACTGATCGTCTGGTTATTACGTGGTGGACATTTTTTTAAATATTTTTCTCCTCAGGCAATTACAGGCATTACCACGGGTGTCGGCTTTCTCATTATGATTTCATCATTAGATGGATTAACGGGCATGAGTCCAACCAAAACAACCCTATTTTATGAAAAATTAATTCTGTTATCGCAAAACTGGAACGATTTAACCAATGGCTATTCTTTTATTATCGGCATGGTTACTTTAGTGGTAGGCCTTGTTGGTAAAAAATTTGCACCACGCTATTATATCGTAATGGCATTATTGGCAGGCTATCTTTGTGGCACATTAATCCACCTTATTGTCCCACAGGTCACCACAGAAGTAGAGTTGCTCGGGAAAATCCCCTTTACTCTTTTACCTCTAAGCTTTCCTCCCTTAGATTATGACCACATTATTGTTGGTTTTGAATTATTTGATTCAGCAGTGACCATTGCTTTTATCGGCCTTGCCCAATCAATGGTTATTGTTAATGATTTAAAACTGCAAACCCGACAACCTTACGACACCAATAAAGAAGTTTTTTCACAAGCTTTCTCAAATATGTTGGCACCATTTTTTTCTTCCTTCGCAGGATCAGGAAGTTTTAATCGAACCGCCGTTAGCATTTCAATGGGTGCAAAATCCCCCATAGCCAGTATGCTATCGAGCGCCTGGGTTGCGGTTATCATTTTACTCTTAGGACCACTACTATCTTACCTGCCCATGCCATCAATGGCTGCCATTTTGTTTTTAGTTGGTCTTGGCATGGTCAAACCCAGTAAAATAAAATCTCATTCACTCAAAAGAGATGATGCCATTATGTTATGGACCACCTTATTTTGCGTTGTATTTTTAGGTTTAAAAGTGGGCATTATTATTGCCATCATATTATCAGTCAGCATATTTCTTTCTCACACCAGCAATCTTGAAATTACAGATTCAATCATCGATGACTGTCGCATCATTACCATTCACGGTAATTGCTATTACGCTTCACTTGACCAAATTTTACCGTATTTTAAAGAACCTGAACGCAACTTGTTGATCAACCTTGAATATGTTGCCTATTTTGATTCATCAATTGCTGAATTCATCTGCAAAAAACAAAAATCATATGCAAATACACAACACCAAATGGCATTAATATTACCCAATCCGAAATTTCAAACTTATATACGCCAAGCCTCGACATCTCAGCAAAACATCAACATTTATTCAAATTTTTATCAGGCACGCACAGAATTTATTTCTTCGATAAAATAATATCTGTCCCAGACTCACCACTCATCAAGCGCTCGCAATGATATTTGATCAATGCATCATCAGGATACATTTTTGCAAGTTGTTGCCATTCATTGATAATATTTGAAGTATTTTCCTGTAACATTGGAAATAATTTCAAATAAGCTTCAACAGCAACAGACTTCCTTTGCTCTTCGGTTAAAATCTCATAAGCCACGACACCTTCTTTTTTCCCTTTAAGAAATAATGTTCCAATGGCTCTACCACAAAAATTTGAACATTGCTCAACCGTTGCATGTGCCACACAAATTCTTGTACCCAGTTGCTTATTGACACTTTCCAAACGAGATGCTGTATTAATGGCATCGCCTAATGCGCGATAATCACTCATCAACTGCCCACCAAAGTTCCCCACCAAAACCTGGCCAGTATTCACTCCAATTCTCGTTTCACCAAATGGCATATTTTGTTGCTGTTTTTCTCTGGCAAATTGACTGGCAAATAACTCCATTTCAATGGCACAATCAACAGCTCTCTGCGCATGATCAACCTGTTGTATTGGAGCTGAAAAAATTGCTGCCACAGCATCACCCACAATTCGATCCAATGTCCCTTGATGTTTAAAAATTATTTTTATCATCTCATCAAGATATTCATTTAATACAGCAACACTTTCTTCTGGCTCAATGGCTTCCATTAATGATGTAAAACCAGCCAAATCTGTCATCACAAACGAACACTCTCGACATTCTCCCCCCAACTTGAGTGACTCGGGGTTTGCAATCAGATATTTCACTCGATTAGGTGAAACATATCGACTAAATGCATCATTAATCCATTTTTTTTCTTTTTCCGATTGCCATTCTTTTGGAATAACCAAAGAAAAATACAACAATAAAATAGCAAACGATGGCAACAGTGGATCAATTAATAAATGCTCAATCTCAAATAATTTCCAACTACTGAAGACAATTAACAGCAAAACAACAACACTAAACAATAATAATTGAATAGAATTTAATCTTCGTTGCAAAACCAGCAATAAAATCCAAACAAAAATCAGCAAAACAATGGTCGCCACAATAGACCATTCAGGATGCACCAAATAAGATTTTTGCATCACCTGCTCAAAAGCCTGAGCATGAGCTTCTACTCCTGGAAAGTTGTATCCCAAAGGATTGTAACGCAAATCTTGCAAACCTTTTGCAGAGGTTCCCACAAGCACAATATTGTTCTTAATTTGTGACTCAGAAACAGTCCCATTTATTACCTTGGCAGCAGAAATATAACGCTGTTTAGCTGGCAAGGTATAATAAGACCATATCTCGCCCATTGCATTGGTATCTATTGATATTTTACCAATGTTAATTTCCGCAATGCCAGCAAAACCATCATCTAATGACTTAATGATGATATTTTGTGTTTTTTGTAAAACTCTGAGCGTTTCTGCCAACAAACTGGGGAAAATATGCTCAGCAGATTTCATCACCAAAGGAATGCGTCGAACAACACCGTCCTCATCTGATGCAAAAGAAAAAGTTCCATTACCAACAGCCACACTTGAAAACTCTGGCAAGTTAACAATGACACCAGGAAATGAATTCATCAAAACAAATGGATTCTCACCCATCACTATAAAAGAAGTTTTGTTAACTGGATTATTGGTTTCTTGAGTATTTTTCGACAAAGGGAACCCTGTGATAACAACACCTTTTTTTATCATCTCGGTAAATTTCTTATCTGGATCAGGCAATTGTCTCAATAATTTTTTCAACTCATCAGACGCCTGCATATTTTTAATCATTTCAACAGGTGAGGTACGATCTTTTTCTGCAAACACCATATCAAAAACAATGACAGAGGCACCCATTGTTATTAATTTTTCAAGCATCAATGTCAATTGATTGCGAGACCAAGGCCATTGACCAATTTTTGCTAGGCTTGCATCATCTATGTCGATAATTCTCACATTGGATGATTGATAGACTCTTGGTTGAATTTTTTGAAAACTATCGAAAGAAATATGCTTTAATTTAATCATTGAAGATGGAAAAGCAATACTGAGCACTAAAACCACCATTAAAGTAATTAATGACCACCAAAATGGCTGGCTGTTAGTATTTTTTTTCATAACATAAACCCTGACACCTGAATTTTATAAAATTATAACAACAGACAATGAATTTAACAGCCCTCCCCCTAATTCTTTGTAGCCTGACATTTCAGCTACATGCCAATGACAATCATTTATTATTGGCTGAGCAAGCAATGAAACATGGCAATTTTTTATCGGCATTTGAAAAATTACAACCATTAAATGATCAATATGCTGGAGTTGAAAAATTTGATCATTTATTCGGTATTACTGCGCTTGAAACCAAACACTACTCATTGGCAGTTTTTGCTCTGGAAAGACTGTTATTTATAAAACCCGAAGACGCTATAATACAAGCCAACTTAGCCTTGGCTTATGTGGCTTTGAATGAATATGAAAAAGCCTATCAATTAATTGACAAAATAAAACAACAGCCACTTAACTCCATTTATCAAACAAACCTTGCTGAAAAAATTAACCGTATTTCAAAACCATCCAACAAACATGCAATGACAATATCGGGCCTAATCAATGTTTCATTTGGACATGATAACAATATAACCAATGGACCAAGAGCCAACTTCATTACTTTACCTGCGGCCTCAGACTACGGAGCATTACCTGTTGGAGAAGGCCTGGAACAAAGATCTGGTTCTTTTAGTTTATTCAGCACTGGCGTGCAAATGACAAAACCATTGAGCTCTACATTTTCAATACAAAGTGGCATCAACGCATCACAACGCCTTAACACTCATTTAAACAGTGAAAATATTGGTGCGTTATCATTCTGGGTTGGATCGACTAAAACAAACAACAAACAACTTTTTTCTGCCAATATCAGCCAACAAAATATCACGTTAGATAATTCTACTTACCGCAAGAAAACCAGTCTAAATACTCGTTTTACTCATATGATAAATCAGGATAAACAACTGTCTATTAGCTTATCTGGTGGTCAACTAAAATATCCTGATGCAGCAACTCAAAATGCAGATTTAGGAAGCTTAGGAGCCACGTTGTACCAGCAGTTTCAAATAAAATTCAAACCTCAATTAAGTGTTAGCCTAACGGGACGATTGGAGAATGTTAAAGACGAGGATAATGGTTATTTGGGTTATAAAGGACTGACTACAAAATTATCATCATTATTGACACTAAACCAGACTAACAAACTATCAATTAATTTAACATTTGATCACCGAGAATATTCAGACAAAGACCCATTTTATTTTGCCAATAGAATTGACAATTCCTTTATACTCGGTAGTAGCCTGACACACAAACTAAAATACTATCAAAAAATCAGCCTGATTTTTAATGCGCTATTAATCAGGAACTCATCCAACTTAAACCTGTATGATTATAAAAGATCCACTGCATCTGCTGGATTTCAAATTAACTGGTAATAAAAAATTAATTGCTTATGAATATTATCCTAAAAAAATCAGCTGAATCCAATGCGAGTGTTCTAAGCACTGATTCTACAATACTTTTTCGATCATTTAGAACTCACCGTATGAATAACATTGTTTCGCCCAAAACAACTGAAAAAGTATCGTATAATCAGAACCTTGAACGCCCTCGCTACGACTCAACTGATTTTTTTAGGATTATTAAAATAACTCTATTATTCATTATCTGTAGCATGGCTTTGATAAATATTAACGTAGCATTTGCGGCTGATTCCATTGCAACGGTCATTTTTAGCAAAGGCAATGTCATTGCCATTGGGCAAGACAATCAAACTCGACCTTTAAATAAAAACAGTGCTATTTTTAATGGAGAAAAATTACAGACAAACGATGGCTACTTACAACTTCGTTTTTCCGATGGGGGTTTAATCACTTTGTATGAAAATACACTATTTGAAGTTGAATCATACCAATATTCTGGCAAACAAGATGGGACAGAAAAGGCTTTTTTTAAATTCACCAAAGGAATTTTCAGGGCTATTTCTGGAGCCATTGGTCATACCAATAAAAAGCAATATGGCGTCAAAGCCAACCTTGCCGTGATAGGTATTAGAGGAACTGAATATCTAGCCACACTAGATAAAACACTGCAAGTCAGTGTCCAATCAGGCATTGTTGTATTAAGCAATCAGGCTGGCGAATTTTCAATTAATGCTGGACAAAGTGCCAGAGTACTCAATGAATTAACACTCCCACAACTCATTCGTTCATCTGGCAATCAACAAAACCGCCAACAAACAAAAAAACATTCCAAAGGTAAGAAAGGCAATCACCCCCAAGGCTCACACAAAGGAAATCAACAAAACACCGCTGGACATCATGGATCACATGGACAGTCCAATCATGCCCCAACGTTACAACAAACTGGAGGACAACCTATCGGAGCACCGCCACCCGATAAAGGAAAAGAAAGTATAGAAAATATTATATTAGGAACCGTTCCTTTACAACCACCGCCACCGCCACCGCCACCGCCACCGCCACCACCACTACCTTAACCTTTTTGATAATAAGTTCAATCTAGCAATAAAAAATTGACCAACAAGGCCGAGCAACAATGACAAAACCCAAAAAATCAAACCTAAAAAAATCGATTGATACCGATGAGGTTGCTATTTTTTTATCTGGAATCAAAATTTTTCAGCACTTAGATTATGATGTCATCGTTGATATCGCTGGAAGCATGACGAATGAGTCGTTCATTTCTGGTGATTTGTTAATCAAAAGAGGTGTATCAGGCACTAAAATGTACATTGTCTGGGCAGGTGATGTTTTGGTTGAAGTTGGGGATGATCGTCGAGGCGTTGCCAAAGAAATCAGTTTGCGTCGAGGCGCAGTCATTGGTGAAATTTCTATGTTGTCGGGCAAAAAACTTACTGCCAACGTTATTGCCAAATCCAATGTCATTGCCTTATCCCTCAACCGTGAGTCATTTCATAAACTGATCCGTCAACACGAATCATTTGCCAATGCACTATCAGAGTTAATGTCAACCAGACTGGTTGAAGAAAACGGTATTCGAGAAGTTGGAAAATATAAAATTACGGCAAAAATTGGTGAAGGGGGCATGTCCATTGTTTACAATGCCATTGACCCTGAGCTAGAGCGTGATGTTGCCATTAAAATGTTGAAACATCAAATTGCTTCAAGGCCAGAAGTCTTAGCCAATTTCAATCAGGAAGCAAAAATCATTGCTCAACTGAAACACCCCAATATCGTCAATGTATTGGAAATGATAGACGCCTATTCAACTCGCTTCATTATCATGGAAAAAGTCGATGGCATTAATCTTCGTCAATATTTAAAAAAATATGGTGTTTTTCAACCTGCTCAGACGTGTAAAATCATTAAAGAACTCGCAAAAGCCCTTGAGTATGCCCATAAACTGGGAGAAAAAGGCATCATTCATCGTGACATTAAGCCTGCCAACGTCATTATGGATCCACAAGGCAATATCAAGCTGATGGACTTTGGTATCGCAGGACCTGCTGGCACGGCTGATACTGTCGTTGGCACACCCGCTTATATGGCACCTGAAATTATTAAACGTAAAACGACCGATGGACGCTCAGACATCTACGCACTCGGTATTCTGGCCTATGAAATGATGACAGGAAAACCACCTTTCATTGGAAATAATTTCACCCAAACTCTATCAATGCATTTGAACAATCCTCCGCCAAAACTACAAGCAGGTAACAGCGAATTATGTCAAGGATTAGCACATTTTATTGGCAGAGCATTGGTCAAAAACCCTGCCCAACGCATCGATAACTGGACGGAAATACAACAATTATTACGACCCGATGCAACCGCTAATAGTGCAGAACAAAGCCTAAATAGTTATAATGACTTTGGTATTTTTATCAGAGTACATGAACCCACAAAAGACAATATAAATAAATTAAAAATTGATATTGAAAATGCCTTATCACCTAGCCAAATCAGCCATTCAATTCAACCACTCATTCCAAACAGCCTCAGTTTGGAAGAAATGAAAAAAATAGATGATCAAGCAGACAGTATTGCATCTGCCATGACCATGATTGATTTATAAATTAGGGATAAGGCGATTCAAAAATAACTTTTACATTTACTCAATCTTTTGCCCACTCAAACAGTTGAGTTCTCCGCCCCCTTATTTCGGGCTCATCCCCTTAGGTAACTCGCAATAAATAAACTACCATCTTACTTGCACCCAAAGGGCATAAAACTCTTTTGTTCGTCTTCTTTGCCACAAAAATAGTTATGTAGAGCGACTACACGCCTATTTTTGTAACAAAAAAGACGAACAAAATTTCTGCGCAATATGGGTAGTTTATTTATTGCGCGTTACCTTACTTTTGTTTTATTTTATTAATTTTTAGTCGCAAGGCATTTAATTTGATAAAACCTTCAGCATCTTTTTGGTCATAAGCTCCATCGTCATCTTCAAATGTAGCAACATCTTCATCAAATAGACTGTCAGTATCAGAACGTCGCCCAACTACCTGAACGTTTCCTTTGTATAACTTAACATTAACATCACCGTTCACTGTCTTTTGTGATTCATCAATCATTGTCTGCATCATGACACGTTCTGGACTAAACCAATAACCGTTATAAACCAATGTGGCATATTTTGGCATTAGCTCATCTTTTAAATGGCAAACTTCACGATCAATGGTAATCGACTCAATCGCTCGATGAGCTTTCAACATAATCGTGCCACCTGGAGTTTCATAGCACCCACGGGATTTCATTCCAACATATCTGTTTTCAACAATATCAACTCGCCCTACTCCATGTTGATTACCCAACTGATTAAGCTTGGTTAAAACCTGAGCAGGCGTTAACGGCTCATCATCTATCGCAACAATATCCCCTTTTTTATAGGTCAACTTAATGATCAAAGACTCATTGGGCGCCTCTTCTGGCGATACACTCCAACGCCACATATCATCTTCTGGTTCGGCCCAGGGGTCTTCTAAAATTCCACCTTCATAAGAAATATGTAATAAGTTAGCATCCATTGAATAAGGTGATTTTTTACCACGCTTCATTTCAACAGGGATTTGATGTTTTTCTGCATAACTTAATAACTTTTCACGAGAATTTAATTCCCATTCACGCCAGGGCGCAATGATATTAATATCAGGATTTAGAGCATAAGCCCCCAGTTCAAATCGTACCTGATCATTACCTTTACCCGTTGCACCATGAGAAATAGCGTTAGCTCCTGTTTCAGCAGCTATCTCCACTAATCGCTTAGAGATTAATGGCCTAGCAATAGATGTACCTAATAAGTATTCACCTTCATAAATTGCATTTGAGCGAAACATTGGAAAAACATAATCTCTAACAAATTCTTCCTGTAGATTTTCTATGTATATTTCTTTAATCCCCATTTGCTTGGCTTTTTCCCGAGCAGGCTCTACTTCCTCTCCCTGGCCGATATCTGCCGTAAAAGTCACCACTTCACATTGATAAACCTCTTCCAGCCATTTCAGAATAACAGAGGTATCAAGCCCACCAGAATAGGCCAATACAACTTTATTAATTGTTTCTTTATTGATGCTTCCCATAGTTATAGTTTCCCTGAGTGTTACTAATGAATTTATCCTATAGATTTGTCACCTCTTGTCAATATACTTATCAGAATTAGATAATTTTAAAAAACTTTTCAAAGCACCTTGACATTTTATGTCAACAACCCCATAATATGTCTAACAGTTACAAAACAAGATTATTTTTAAACAACAAATTAATCATCAAACTGGATAACTTTTAAATTATAATAAAACGAGGAGATCGACAATATGAGTATTATGAATAAATTATTTACAGCTGTACGTGGTGCTTTTACTGAAGCTGGTGAAGCTGCCGTTGACTCACAAGCCATGAGAATATTGGATCAGGAAATGAAAGATGCTAAAAAACATTTAGATGAAGCAAAAGAAAATTTAGCCAAAGTTATGGCTGAACAAATGGGTGTTGAACGTGAAGTTAAACGCTTAACATCTTCTGTATCAGAACATGAAGGTTATGCGATTCAGGCAATGGAAAAAGGTGACGATACATTGGCACTGCAAATTGCTGAAAAAATTGCTGAATTCAGTAATGATCTGGAAGCGCAACAATCAGTTCTTGATAGTTACAATCAGCAAATTTCAACCTTAAAACAGACCATTAAAAATACTGACCGTAACATTCAGTCAATGGAACGAGAAATATCTGTTGTCAAAACCACAGAAAGCGTTCAAAAAGCGAGTTCTGCAGCGGCGGCAAAATTTTCTGGAACTAATTCATCCATGAAATCAGCCACTGACTCTTTAGAACGCATTAAAAACAGACAAACTAAGAAAACAGACCAAATGAATGCGGCTCTGGAACTTCAAAAGTCTGAAAGTGGTGACGAACTGAAAGATAAAATGAAGGCTGCTGGCATTATTTCAAGCTCTGCTTCTGGCAATGATATTTTAGCTAAGCTGAAAGCCAAACAAGGCAAATAAACATATAATTATGTTCACCTACAAGACCTCTTCGGAGGTCTTTTTTAACATCAAAGGGTTCATTAATTTTCTCAAATGAGGCAATAAGTCGGTTGCCAATAATCCTCTTTCTCCTGTAGTAACTGCCATATCGGCAGCTTTACTGTGAATACAAACAGCCAATGGTATCGCCACATTCATTTCAAACTGTTGAGCAATCAATCCTGCTATAACCCCCGTCAAAATATCCCCCATCCCTCCTGTTGCCATACCAGGATTACCATCAGTACAGATTGACATAGATTTATCTGGTGACATAACAAGACTTCCAGACCCTTTCAAAACAATAAAACCAGAGTATTTTTTTTGCAATTCAGCAATGACTTTGAATCGGTCATGTTGAATATTTTTTACGGTACAATCCAATAATCTTGCGGCTTCACCTGGATGAGGTGTCAGCACCCAATTATTTTTGCCAAAATCAATTTTTAATTCTACCAATAAGTTAAGTGCATCGGCATCCAAAACCAATGGCTTATTTGACTTTAGAATTTCACTAAAAAACAACCTTCCCCATTGTTTCATCGTTAAACCAGGACCAATCACAATGACAGATGATTGATTAATCAATTCTTTCAATTCCGTCAGTTCATCCATTTCATGGCACATAATTTCAGGTGTATGACTGTTAATAATGACAGCATTACCTGGTCGAGTCACCACACTAACCAATCCAGCCCCCACTCTTAAACAGGCTTCTGCTGCCATTCGAATAGCACCCGCATAGCCATAATTGCCACCAATAAGTAACACATGACCATTCTGACCTTTATGAACTGATTGTCTTCTCGGTATTAAATATTTTTTAAAATGAGCATATTTTATCAACCGTGCATCTTCTTTGGTATTTTGATAAACACTTTGTGGAACACCTAAATCATCAAAATTTATCTGGCCACAACATTGCTTTCCTTCAGCAGTAAACATACCTTGTTTAAGGCCAATAAAACTGACTGTAGCAGTCGCCTGAACAGCAACCCCCATCACGGCACCATTATCAGAATTCAACCCTGACGGAATATCAACAGACACCACATCACATGCAGATTGATTGATTTGATTAATAACTAACGCCCAGTCCCCCGTTATTTCACGCTCCAATCCCGTACCGAACAAGGCATCAACTAATAAATATAGACCTACGGGTAAAACCCCTGAAAAACACTCAATTTTGCCACCAGAATATAAGAAGCCATTCTTTGCTAAAAGCGCATCATCTTTAATTTTTGAAGGATCACCACATTGAATGATGACTACCTTCAGCCCTGCTTGCAGCGCCAACCTAGCGATGATAAATCCATCACCAGCATTATTGCCAATACCACAAACAATCATCAGCACTTTAATATCAGGCCAACCCGTCTTGATGAGATCAAATACTGCCTGACCAGCACGTTCCATTAAAACGATACCAGGAACTGCATTCTCTTGAATCATCACTCGATCGAATTCTCTTACATTGGATGCTAAATAACAGTCATCAGGTAACTCATCATATTGGGTTTTCAAATGTATTAATCCGACCCTGCAAATATTTTATACGCAGGATTTTTAGTTTCATCCCAGAAAGGATAATCAAGACTTTTCATAAACTGACAGAATTCATTTTTCTCATCCAAAGGAACTTGTGCACCGACCAAAACACGACCATAAGCTGCCCCCTGATTACGATAATGAAATAAACTGATATTCCAGCGCTTACCTAATTTTGATAAAAAATTTAATAATGCGCCAGGTCTTTCAGGAAAAACAAAACGATACAATACTTCGTTTTCAACTGAAACGGCATGACCGCCCACCATATAGCGAATATGGATTTTAGCCAACTCATTATCTGTCATATTGATAACGCCGTAATCTTGCTCTTCTAAATGCTGAATGATTGAAGCTCTTTCTGCTTCACCAGAATTTAACTCAACCCCCACAAACACATGAGCTTCTTGCTTTGAATTAAATCGATAATTAAACTCCGTGATACTACGTTTACCCAGTGTTTTACAAAACTTAAGAAAACTACCAGGTTCTTCAGGAATGGATACAGCAAGCAATGCTTCCCTTTGCTCACCCACTTCAGCTCGTTCAGCAACATGCCTTAATCGATCAAAATTAATATTTGCGCCACTTTCAATGGCAACCAAAACTTTATTTTCTATTTTTTCTCGTTGAATATATTTTTTCAGACCCGCCACAGAAAGCGCACCAGCAGGTTCCGTGATGGAACGAGTATTGTCAAAAATATCTTTAATAGCTGCACATATTTCGTCGGTATTCACCAATAAAATTTCATCCACCAGCTCTTTGGCTATTTTAAAGGTTTCCTTACCGACCTGCTTAACGGCAACACCATCAGCAAAAATCCCTACTTGCTTTAATGTCACGCGTTTATTGGATTCAATGGCTTTATACATGCTGGGCGCATCTTCAGGCTCAACCCCAATAATTTTTATTTCAGGCCGAACATATTTGACGTAGGATGCAATACCAGAAATGAGACCACCACCACCCACAGGGACAAATATTGCGTGGATATCATTGTGAAATTGACGCAATATTTCCATCGCAATGGTGCCTTGACCAGCAATCACATCGGGATCATCATAAGGATGCACAAAGCTCATTGCTTTTTCTTTTGCCAACTTTAACGCATGTTCACAAGCTTCATCATAATTATCTCCATGCAATACAATTTTAGCACCAAAAGATTTTACATTTTTCACTTTGATGGCAGGAGTTGTTTTAGGCATGACAATGAGTGATTTAATCCCCAATTTTTTAGCCGATAGAGCAACTCCTTGAGCATGATTTCCCGCAGATGCGGCAATGACGCCACACTGTTTTTTCTCATCAGATAATTGGACTATTTTATTGTAGGCGCCTCGAAGCTTAAATGAAAAAACAGGCTGTAAATCTTCACGCTTTAGATAAATTTGATTATTAAAACGCTGAGTTAAATCATTGGCTAGATCCAATGGAGTTTCATTGGCAACATCGTAAACACGGGCTTTTAATATTTTTTCTATATAACGGTTTGACATGATATCTCAGCAATAGGATGCCCTTTGGGCAAAATAACAGAACATGATGCCCTAACGGGCAAAATGGCATTATTATAAATAACGCCATCGATTCACACAGATGAAATAAGGATTAAGCAGTCAAATTCGTGTAGATCAGTGTTCATCCATGATTCAAATATAATAAGGCAACACGCAATGAAAGTCTCAATTCTTTTAGATGGTGATACAAAAAACTATTTGACCAAACCAAATGGCAAACTAAAATAGAAGTTGCTTCCAATGCTTTCCTCACTTTCAAATTCTATTTTCCCGCCCATCAAATTCACCAGTTTTTGGGATAGAGACAAACCCAGGCCTGTTCCACTGTATTGACGAGTTGTTTTTCCATCTGCTTGCACGAAAACGTTAAATATATTTTGTTGGCTTTCTTTAGATATTCCTATTCCAGAATCTTTTACCGCAAACCGTATATCAATCTGTTCATCCTTTTCTTCAACAACTTCCAACAAAATTTCAATCTTTCCTTTTTTAGTAAATTTACAGGCATTATCTAATAGATTAGACATCACATTGATAAGTTTTACTGAATCACCATTCAATTCGTTGGGAATTTTCTCATCGATATTAATCAATAATTCAACATCACCGTCCTTAAATAAGGAAGCAATCTTGGACGTCGCATCTTCAATCATCTTTCTAAAATTAAATATCGATACTTCAATTGTCATTTTATCTGCATCAAGCGTTGCGAAATCCAAAACATCGTTAACCATTGAGATTAAAGACTCACACGACTCGTTTATCACATTCATGCAGTCTTTCTGTTCTTCATTAAGTTCTGTTTGATGCATCAATTGATTCATACCATAAACAGCATTCAATGGCGTTTTAATTTCGTGACTCATGGTTCTCAAAAATGTAGATTTGGCAGAATTTGCAAATTCCGCCAAATCTTTGGCAGCATTCAACTCAGCGGTACGTTCGGTGACTCTTTTTTCCAATTCACGTTTCGCTTCTGCTAATTGATCACTTTGCCACTTTAATAACAGATGATTTTTTACTCTTTCTTTGAGAATTTCCCGATTAAAAGGCCTTGAGATATAATCTATACTGCCTAATTTCAAACCTTTTTCTTCATCTCCTTCATTATTTTTTACGGTAATAAAAATAATGGGGATATGTTGGGTTTGGCTATTTTTTTTAAGGTATTTGCAAACTTCATAGCCATCCATTTCAGGCATCACTATGTCCAATAAAATCAGATCAGGCAAATTGGTTTTTATTCTTTCAATAGCCTCCAAACCATTATTCGCCATTAACAAGTCATAATCGTCATGCAACATTTCCGCCAGGATGGTGACATTTGCCAAAACATCATCAACAATTAATATTTTCTGTTTATTTGCTTTCATTTTTTCAATTTCACTGATAACGACTCAATATTTTACTAAGTTCATCTATTTTCACAGGTTTAGTTAAAAAATCATCCATTCCCATCGCCAAAGACTTAACTCTTACTTCATCGAAAGCATGAGCTGTTAGGGCGATAATCGGGATTTTTGTATTTTTTTCCTTGAATCTTATTTCACGCGTCGCCTCAAAACCATCCATTACAGGCATATCCAGATCCATCAGAATTAAATCAAATTGTTCAAATATTTTTAAGGCTTCTGAACCATTAGATGCAACAACCGTATCATAACCTAAAGAATCCATCATACCTTGAATAACCATTTGGTTCACCTGATTATCATCAACAACTAAAATTCGTTTTTTATTTTTATTAATAACTGTTTTTTTCTTTAAATCTATATCTGCTGATGAGACTTTTTTCTCTACCAATAATTTATCATTGCTTAAACATCGATTAAACATCAAACTAAAATGAAAAATACTACCAATCCCTTCCTCGCTTTCAAACTCTATTTGCCCTCCCATCAATGACACCAGCTTTTGGGAAAGAGATAATCCCAACCCCATACCACCAGCCTGTACAAACATATCAAAAATATCTTGTTGAAGATTTTTAGGGAGTCCTATTCCCGAATCTTTCACCGAAAAAGACAAATGAAGCTGCCCATTTTTCTCGCCCAGCATCCTAATTAAAACCT
>Ga0233443_1000328_pt1 | contig 56017 bp, 43 predicted proteins | sample SI_123_September_2_FD_182784 | JGI IMG/M metagenome (GOLD analysis project Ga0233443, IMG submission 182784) | Seawater microbial communities from Saanich Inlet, British Columbia, Canada - SI_123_September2016_200_MG | ecosystem: Environmental > Aquatic > Marine > Inlet | place: Canada: British...
CACCCAAGGGCGCTCGCCAGATTCTTGAGCAATGATTTCTTCGAGGTTACGAAGCTGACTGTCGAGGTAGGCAATTTCAGCGTCGTAACGATCTTGTAGTGCGGCAACCGTTTCGGCATTGCCCTCACCAATTTCGACTTTATGAGCAAGAGTTTTAAGCTTTTTTGAGAACTCGAAGCTTGGCATACGCTCTCGAAACTCGGCCGGGTCGTGATTTAAATACTTATCAAACCACTCGCCTGGCGCTTGGTAAGGAGCGTGAGCCTGCATGTAATTTAAGAACAAGAATGCAGGTTGCCCCGTTTGACTCAGAGCACGCAACTGGGTTTGCGCGAGACGATTCTGCCACTCGGCACCGAGCCCTTCTCTCGAGCGCACCATATTATTAAAGATTTTATTAAAATTTCGCCGCGAGAATAAGAAATGAATCACCCCCCAAGTTTGGCCATGAGCCATTTCACGACCGACAAAACCAAAAGTGCGCTCGAGAGCTGTAGCCACGACCATTGAGTCGTCATAGAGCTGGAAGCCTCTCCCGAAGCCCGATGCGCCACGAATCACATAATTCGACACAATGCCACTCGTCAGATAACCGCGATTGGACAAACGCTCCGCCAAAGTTTCAGGCCCAGCAGGAAGCCCCACACTCGTTGCCATGACACCATGCTCATGAGGGTAAAGCCCAGTAAACAAACTCGCGTGACCCGGCGGGGTGTGATTGCCTGTTGATTCAGCACGCTCCCAGAGGATGCCGCGGTCTGCAAATTCAGTTAAGAATGGCGTCGTATCACGAGCATAACCATAAGCGCTCATACTCGATGCGCGCAAAGTATCACACACGACGAGAACAATATTGGGTCGCATATCACCTTCCAGCGCAACAGCTGTCTCAACGGATGATTTCGACTCAGCAGTCGAATCTGCAGGAAAGAAACCAAGCAGGGCAATCAAAAGACTAAATACAAACCCGGCGGCGAACAATTGTGTGAAGCCGCGAGAATTGGAGGCCTCTCTTCTTTTGGTCGCCAAATATCCCAAAAGAATAGAGGAAATCAAAGAGGCAACCAGTAAACCTTTGTAAGTCAAGAAATAGGGTAAGACCAAAACCAAAACCCCGACCATCATGCCCGATTGCCGCAACGCGCCATTGCAAGCCCCTTTTGCAAAAAGGCCTGCAACAGCACCAAAGAAAAAGGCAAAAGGTAAAACCCGAACCATCAAAGCCAGGCTTACCGTCGCCCAAGGCAAGTTGTCTTGCCCAGCGATTCCAATCGCAGCGACCAACAATAAACCGATTGCCGCCATGGCCATGGAAGCCGTCGCCCCTCGGAAGGCGGCAGCAAAACGGTTATTCGAAACAAAAGGGGTAGAATGTGATGGATTCGTCATTGCGCGCAGTCAGTGTAAGATAATGCACAGGCGATTCTTACATGATTTCTACTCTACTCCTCTCACTCCTCGCCGTTTTCGGCCCGGCCCAAGACGCCGAGCCCGAAAACTTCGCACAGCCACCACCGAGTCATTGGCCGGCCACCACCGATGAGATGGCAAAACGGCTAGGGCTTCGCGCCATGCAGCTCGTCAAAGAAGATGGCCTTGAGATTTGGTTCGAAGACTCAAAAATGCGGCGCAGTCTTGAAAAAAACCTGCTCAAATCATGGGCGTCCATTAATGAGCGTATTGGCGAGCCCGACACTCCAAATGATGTACCGATTCGGCTTCTATTGATTGACACTCCTGAAGCCGTCGCACGCCTGCGGCCTCTCGTCGCCGAAGAGGCCAGCCGTTGGGATCTAGCCGGCCCCGACCGCGCCTTCTTCGAAGCTACCGCGAAAGCAGGCAATGGCGTGTGGTCTTTCCCACCCGTTGCAATTGTTGCGAGTCGCCCAATCGGCAAAACTGAAGTCCGAACGCGCGCAGTGCATGACCTCGGTATTTTGCGCATGAATCTCGCATGCTCCTACACGGGCTTTGGCGTGCCAGAGGCCCTGAAAGAGGGTTTCGCCGGTTGGCTTGTTCTAGAGATGGTCAAAAAACCATTCGGCCTCGTGTCTCACGAAAAGGCTGCTCTTAAAACTAAAATTTATGGCTATGGTGTTTTCGCCGGCATTGGCGCGGCCATGAATAACGCTGACAACCACCCATCCAACTGGGAAAACTTGGTCAAAAACGCGATGCGGCAAATGCGCGCATCCGATACATCCGTACCCGAAGCGCACCTTGATGCTGTCCTGGCGCGCACGCGCGAAAATTTTGCTCGCACCGATTACGCCTATTCTTGGGGCGTGCTTTCCTTCCTGATGGACGCCCATTACCCCGTTGGTGATGCGGCGCTCAAAGCTCAAAAAGCCACGATATGGAATCGCCCGAAAAAACCTCTTGCCGTGAGTCGCCAAACTATTTTTCTTGATGCGCTCAAAACATTACGCGGGCACAAATTATCTTTTTTAACGCCAGCCGAGCGAGGTCAAAAATTAGGTGAATTGCTCGAAGAGGCGACAGGCGAAACACGAGAGCAGAGGCACCACGCCTTTTTGCATTGGTCGATAAAAGGCCTCTAGCGGAAGTAACCTAACGGCATCATGTCAGCCGGATACACCCTCGGTCTCAATCAATACACCCATTCCGCTTCGGCCGTTTTGCTCGACGCAGATGGCTGCGTCGTTTTTGCATTAAGCAAAGAGCGAGTTACGCGCAAAAAGCATGATGGCGGCGACACAGCCGAATTGGTGCGGCATGTGCTTGAGCAAGCCGACATCAAATCGAGTGATTTAAGCCTTGTGGTGGCCAACAATCACCTTTTTCGCATTTCTCCATTCGAAGAGACTTTACCCTGGGCCGCTGCACTTGACCAGTATCGCCCAGGCTATTTGAGCGACGACAACTTACTGCCGGGTGTGCGCAAAGTTGAGCTAACTCACCACCTCGCACACGCTTGGTCAGTTTTGCAAGACGCCCCTTTTGACGATGGCTTGATTGTCGTCATGGATGGCATTGGCTCGACTTGGCATGACCTGCACGCCGGTGATGCAGCGCCTGAGACTTTTACAGATTTAGATCTACCCAAAGCCGAGGGCTTTGAGCAAGTCCCCCACGACCCCGATTTGTCGACGGGCTGGCGCGAAGGCGAATCGGCTTTCCTCTTTCGAGATGGCGCCTTGGCGCGCACTTTCAAGCGATGGATCGCTGAAAAAACGCCTAACTTTTTATACAACTATGGTTTCGAAAACATGGAGTCATTGGGTGCGGTTTACTCTCGCATTTCGAGCCATATTTTTGGCGACTGGAATGCTTGTGGCAAAATCATGGGCCTTGCACCATGCGCTGGCGAATGGGCCGCCGAAACGCCGCGCCGCAAAGTCATGTCGGGGCCTCTTGAATCTTTAAAGATCAATTGGGCACGACTCCATGCCGAACCTGCGCCTAACCAATGGGCCAACTCAGACAACCATCCAAAATATGCGCGGCTCGCCGATGATGTCCAAAAAGATCTCGAAGACATTGCGCTCGACTTCCTGAAACGCTTGCGTGAAAAAACAGGTGCGACCCATCTTTGCCTAGTTGGTGGTGTGGCTTTAAATTCAACCTTAAATGGCCGCATCCATCGCGAATCGGGGTTTGAGCAGGTTTACATCCCGCCAGCACCCGGTGACGATGGTGTTGCTTTAGGTTGTGCTCGATTTGGGCATGCACTCTTGCAGAAAGAAAACTATGCGCGGGCGCAAACAGCAAGCGATGCACGCGCTCTTGCAGATGGCGACACGATTCTCAACTCTGCGACTAAACCTGAGCCATTCCATCCCTATCAAGGCACTGAGTTTGAGATCACTGATATCCAGGCGGCTCTACAAGACAAGGCTGCTTGGCTTGAGTGGGTCGAAGTTGATGACGCAGCCGAGAGTGCCGCGCATTGGCTAGCAGAAAGTGAAGTCATTGGCTGGTTTCAAGGCCGCAGTGAGTTCGGCCCGCGCGCGCTCGGCAACCGCTCGATTTTGGCGACACCCGCTGACGGCAAGATGATTAAGCGGATTAACTCGGCAATCAAAAAGCGCGAGTCCTATCGACCGTTTGCCCCCACCGTTTTAGCCGACCACGCCGACGACTGGTTTCAAAATGTGACGCCCAGCCCATACATGTCGCTCACCGTTAATGCGCGAACCGATAAAGCTGGTCAAATCCCAGCGGTGATTCACTTTGACGGCACGGCGCGCATCCAAACTTTGCGCCGTCGCGAAAACCCGCTTTACCATCGCTTGATTGAGGGCTTCCACAAGCGCACAGGTATCCCGATGGTGCTCAACACGAGTTTCAACATCAAAGGCGAGCCGCTGGTCGATAGCCCAAGCGATGCGATTCGAGCCTTTCTTGATTCGGATCTCGATGCTGTTTTCCTGGGGCCTTTCCGCGCCTGGAAGCGGCCCTGGCCCGCAGATGCCGATGAACTAGGCGATTCGGCACTGGGTTCGCTGACGCCCCAAGCCGACTCGACCTTCACCGCCGAGGTGACTTCCAGTGCTGATGGCGATGTGCTTTCCGTGCGCTTGATGGCTGGCGGCAACACCCACGACGCCGACGCTATGGAGCTGGGCTTGCTTGAGCACTCCGACGGAACAGCAACCGTTGCCGAGCTCGAAGCCTTTTTCGTCGAAGAATTTGATGCCGAGGTCTCTGAGATTCACTCTCGGCTCGAGCGACTCTGGAAGTTGCAACTACTTCACTTCATTGAGCATGCCGCGACAGATCCAGAAGAAGTCATTCCTGACTGGAGCACACCGGCTTCCTGACCTATAAAATCTACCCATGTCCGAAACCGACACCCCCGAGATCAGAATCACGGCCGAGCCGCAATTCTTACCAACCAACTGCAAATTCCGCGTTGACCGCAGTATGTATTCCGGTCACCTTTACACCTCTGACCCTGCATGGGCCAAAGAGTGGTCACCGCTTGCCGCTGCCATTTTTAGCGCCGTTGATGGCGTGCGTGGCATCCGCATTGGCCGCTCTGAGGTCATGATCACGATGCATGAAGTCCCAAGCGATTGGCGCGAGATGGCGCGGTCAAGTGGCTCGGCGATTCGCGGCTTCCTGCAAGGTGGTGGCGAGGCTTTCAAAGAAGGCGCGGCCGAAGCCCTGCAAAATACTGACCTCGTCCGCCACAATGCGCAAACTGTGATTGATGACGAGCTCAACCCTGGGCTGGCCTCTCACGGCGGATGGGTTGAAATTCAGGCTTCTGATGGCGCTGATCTTTACATCAATATGGGCGGTGGTTGCCAGGGTTGCTCAAGCGCAGGCGAGACCATGCAGCAGGGTATCGAGGTTGCCATTCGCGACAAAGTGCCAGAGGTCGGTAATATTTTTGATTCAACCGACCACAACTCTGGCTCAAATGCTTATATGTAAGCGGCATTCGCCGCACTTGATGTCGGCATTTTGCGCGAGGGTGTGATATCCTCTCGTCTTCCGAAGAGTCTTTGCTAGGGCAAAAAAATTCCCTAGGTAGGGCTTTTCCCTTCCCTAGTCGGGGTTAATAAAGACCTTAGGTTCCGCCCGCCTATTTTCTTTTCTCGTCGCACCCTCGCGGCAAAACCCCACCCCAAAATGTCGTCCTCTACCATGAGCTCTCAAGACACCAAAACCGCTCAACTCTCCTACGACGGGAATTCTTACGATTTACCCGTCCATGTTGGCACCGAAAATGAAACTGCTGTTGATATCAGCAAACTCCGCTCCGAGGCGGGCCTGATTACGCTCGACCCTGGCTATGGCAATACGGGCTCTTGCAAGAGTTCGATTACCTACATTGATGGCGACAAAGGCATTTTGCGCTATCGCGGTTATGCCATTGAAGATTTGGCGAAAAACTCGACCTTTCTTGAGGTGGCATACCTGCTCCTTAACGGCGAGTTGCCAACCCCGGAAGAAAACACCGCGTTCACTGACTCGATTACTCAGCACACCATGCTCAACGAGAATTTCCGCTCGCTGTTCTTGTCGATGCCGACCAACGCACACCCCATGCCCGTGATGTCGGCTGCGGTTTCGGCTATGTCTTGTTTCTATCAAGGCGACGAGTATGGCGAGCACGAAGGTGACATCAACACCATTCGTTTGATTTCTAAGATTCCTACGCTAGCTGCGTGGTCTTACAAGCACTCGATTGGCCAGCCGTTCCTCTACCCTAAAAACCACCTCTCTTACGCAGGAAACTTCCTCAAGATGATGTTCGGCAACCCATGCGAAGAGTTTGAGGTTGACCCCGTTGTTGAAAAGGCGCTCGACATCTTGCTGATTCTGCATGCCGACCACGAGCAAAACTGCTCGACTTCGACCGTGCGCATGGTTGGCTCGTCGCACGCCAACTTGTTTGCAAGCATTTCGGCTGGCGTATCAGCTCTTTGGGGCCCACTTCACGGTGGTGCTAACCAAAAGGTAATTGAAATGCTCAACGCAATTGCAGACCGCGGCGAAACAGCCGAAAGTTTTGTCGAAAAAGCTAAAAACCCAGATGACCCAACTCGCTTGATGGGCTTTGGGCACCGTGTCTACAAAAACTACGACCCACGCGCGGCTGTGCTGAAAGGAGCCTGCCACGATGTAGTCGAGCGTTTGGGTATCGACAGCAAGCAACTCGAGATCGGCATGAAGCTAGAAGAAATCGCTCTCAACGATGAGTATTTCGTCAAGCGCAAACTGTTCCCGAATGTCGACTTCTACTCCGGCATCATTTACAAGTCACTCGGCATCCCGGTTGACATGTTCACCGTAATGTTTGCCATGGGCCGTTTGCCAGGCTGGATCGCGCAGTGGCGTGAAATGAATGCTGACCCAGCTGCGCGCATTGACCGTCCTCGGCAGGTCTACATGGGCGCAAACGAGCGCAAATACTTTACCAGCAAGTAATTAGGCAGCACCCACATCTTAAGCAGGCCATCCGATTGGATGGCCTGCTTCTTTTTTTTAAGATGACTCCAATCAAACGGATAAGCTAGGGAAAAATAATGCCAATTCGGGCTTTTCGTTGGCATTCTGTGACCTATTTATGACAAGCATGAAAACGACCCTCCGTGTGCTTTCTGCGCTTTCACTGAGCGCAATTCTCTCGACCCTACTGATTGGCCAAGACCAGGCCGCATCAGCCAAGCAAGATGTCCCGACAGGCCCCGTAGCCATTGAAAAATGCATCGATTGCCATGCCGATCAGGCCAATGCCTTCCATGATGGCATTCATACGCCTAAATCGACTGGTGATGAGCGAGGCTACCCCGATTGCTTCACTTGCCATATCGACCCCCACTTTGATGGCGAAGCTGAGTGCAAAGGCGTCACCGAAGGTCCGCTTGCCATTCACGAGCGTTGCTCAAGCTGCCACGAGAAAGACCTCGAAAGTCTCGGGCACAGTGAGCACTTGCGCCAGTTGCAACGCGGCAATGCAGATGCACCAAGCTGTATTGATTGCCACGAGACACACGCAATCACCAAACCAAGCGACGAGCTAAGTGCCGTCCATACCAATAATGTTTCTGAGCGTTGCGAAACTTGCCACGACGATTATCGCAAGCGTTTGCACCACGATCTTGACGAGGGCCTCGCCAAGATTAGTTGCACTTATTGCCACATTGGCCACGATACTGAGGTTTCAAGTTTTCAAGATCGGGTCAATTATGGCTCAGGTATGCAGCATTGTGGTTACTGCCACCAAAACGCACACGAAGGCGAAAACCTCGCTCACGGCAAGTTTATTGACCCTGAGCAAGTTGGGCGCGAGCTGAAATGCACGACTTGCCATGTCTACCATTGGGAAGTGCATGATGGCCAGCCAACTCCTGTGGCATCACAGCAAGATTGCGCTCTGTGCCATAAAGAAGAGCAAGCCGATTACAGCACGAGTATTCACGCACGCTCATTGGCCGCTGGCAACTCCGACGCCCCTGGCTGCATCGATTGCCACGGCGAGTCTGATGTTTTGAGTGCAGATCACCAGTTTACGCCACAAGGTGTGGTTCAAACTTGCGAAGAATGCCACGCCGACAAAGAGCTGATGTTGGCCTACGAAATCAACCCTTACACGGTTAAAGGCTTCGAGACGACCTATCACGGCAAGCTATACGACTTGCTCAAGACCGACAAAGATTTTGCGACTTGCAACTCTTGCCACGGGCATCACGGCGTCCTTGAGCCAGAAGACCCCGCATCGATGGTGAGCCGCCAACGCATTCTTGAAACTTGCCAAGAGTGCCACGAAGATGCGACGGATAGCTTCATTACTTATCTGGTGCACCCGATTCGCCCGTCCAGCGACGACTTGGCTGCAATGGGCGCACTTGCCAGCACTAAATCTGCGGCTGCTCCACGAGATGGCATCACTCTCAATACAGAAGAAGACCCACTCGGCATTGGTGTTTGGGGAGCAATCTTCACCGCTGCAGATTGGTTTATGAAGGCGCTCTTTGTGAGCGTGATGGCCTTCTTTATCTTGCACACATTGCTGTGGTTCCAGCGCGGCGTACGCGAGCGTTCGGCGAAACCGAGCCTCAAGTATTACCGTCGCTTTACGCCTTATGAGCGGTTCATGCACATTTTGGTCAACATCAGTTTCTTGATGCTCGCCTTTACGGGTTTGCCGCAAACTTTTGCGCACACCGATATGGGGCGCTGGATTCTCGAAAACATCATGACCCTGCCGACGGCCCAGGTGCTGCACTACTGGGCGGCTGCGATCACTCTGCTTTACTTTGTGATGCACCTCGCTCAAGTGGCTCTCAAGCTTAAGAAACACGGGTTTAAGCCCATTTTCTGGGGCCCCGATTCGCTCGTGCCTCAAATGAAAGACTGGCGCGATTTTGTCGGCCACATGAAGTGGTTCTTCAACAAAGGGCCGAAGCCTCAATTTGACCGCTGGACCTACTGGGAAAAATTCGACTACCTCGCCGTATTCTGGGGTGTTGCCATGATTGGTGTTTCCGGCCTTGTGCGCTGGCAAGAAGAGTTCTTCGGCAACTTGCTTGGCGGTGGTGCCGTTTCATTGGCCACAACGATTCACCAAGAGGAAGCCCTGCTTGCGACCGCGTTTATCTTCATCGTGCACTTCTTTAATACGCACATGCGTTCTGAAAAGTTCCCAATGGATGTCTGCATCTACACGGGTCTGATTTCAGAGGAAGAGATGATCGAAGAGCGCCCTGAGCAGTATGAGCGCCTCAAGAAATCGGGCATCTTGGATAAGTACGAAGTCAAGGTTCGCAGCCAAACTTCGGTCTTGCTCTCTTACCTCTGGGGTACTTTGGCTTTGTCAACCGGGTTGTTCTTGTTGGTCTTGATTGTGATTGGGTTGATTAACCACTAATCTTTGCAAGGATGTAGTGAGTTTTCATGGCCTTTCGGGCTACAGCAAAACGGGTCGCAGGCGAAGCCTGCGACCCGTTTCAGCTACACCCTGCAGGCCATGAAAACTCTAGACGATTTGCGTTGAGCGAGTGGTGATAGGCTTAGGCGGGCGTGGCGGAAAGCCTATTCGCAGGGTTTCAAATCGGAAGCGTCGATAGCCATCCCTGTTTTAAAATACAGGCAAGTATTAGGATGCTCGATTTCTATAGGGCCTTCTTCTGTTTCGCAAACATAATACAAACAGATACTGAAACCAACATACCCCACCTTCAATTGACCCTCCATCATTGGGTATTGACCTGGGAGCAACTCGACTTTGCACTCAATCGCCTTTGAGTAAGTTTGCGCATCTCCTTCGCTTGCATTCACTTCGAAACCTAGCTTAGTTATCAAACCAGAGAGAGTGAGACCCGAGTCTTTGGAGATTGTTTTTGACACCGTTTCCGTCGTATTCCTGGAATAGCTCCACTGACATCCTCCGTTACCCATGGCTGGGCAAATCAACTGTTCGGTATACATCGGGGCATCGACCCAGGGTTTGGTTAGCCACTTATGCTGACAAACCGCTGAAACTTCGACTTGCGGGTTCTTTAAAAGGAATGCATAAAGACCCGGCTCATGAAGGTCTGCGCTCATGATGGCCTCTGTCATATTTCCGCCCCATTCTGGGCTTGTTTGAGACCAAGATAAATGGCTCTCGTCGAAGGTAAACGAGGCAAACTCCCAGCCATCAAGCAATGCTTCTCTGGCCAAAACATCTCCTGCCGTCATTTCCACCTGTGCCGGGAAAAGCAACGGTGCGCCCACAAAAGGTATGCCAGAGGCATCAAGCCAAGTGATACGAAATTGAGCCGCCATAACGAGAGGCTGTGTGGAGACAGCATCGATTTGATAATTATTCCATGCTGATCTTGCCGGCAGAGCTAGCCCAAAACGCTGGGGTGCCTGGATTGCATTTGCTGGAATTGAAAATGAAACATCTTGCATGTATTCCACGGGATTTGGGTCGCCAACATATTGCCCCAAAGACTGACCCGTCGCAACTTGGATGGATTTCGTGCCAGCAGACGAACCGAAAAGAGGTGAAACCCAATCGCATTCAGGGGCAAGCCCCAAAAAGAAATGGGTGAGATTGCTGCAGGCAGAGTCAAACACCAAGCGTTCAAAGAAATGAGTCGGATATGCCGCAGAAGAAACCTCAAATTGCATGTCAACATTAGGTGCAAATGGTGTAGAAAACTCTACGATGCCCTGAGCGTTTGAAAAACCTATCGCTCCAGAATTCAATTCAACTACTTGCACATCAGCAATTGGGGTTTGAAGCCAAGAATCGCCAATGGACAATTCGATATGCTCCTGCGCAGATGCTGACCCATACAATATAAAGGAAAGGATGAATGGTATTACTTTAACCATGCATTCATCCTAGCCCCCCCCCGAAAGAATTCAATCGCCGAGTAAATTTCAAACTCCTGCAAATCAGAGGCACTATTTATCCTTTTTCTTAAAACAAGAGAACCATTATTCCCTATTTCAACTCACGCGCAAAACATAGACTGTTAGCTACATAGAGATGCGCTTATCTGCCTGCATGGCACACATTACGCATAACATCTTGGCGGCTCTGATTTTCTTGAGCAGCTCACTTTTCGCATCTGCGCAAACAGATTGGGAAGACTTCGAATACGGCATTTACGAGGATTTTGGCTTAGTCGCCTACGATTCCCCTGAAATGGCGGCAAAGGCTTTTATTGCGGGTTTAGACAACCAAAGCGGTCTCACCTTGTTGCTGAGCCGGGCGTCTGTGGCGCCTGATTATGTGCAAGAAGATGCCGATGATAAAGACGGTCGGGCTGGCTGGCTGATTTGCCTCGACGACTCGGCACTCTTGACGGCTCTTGCCAACGCTCACCCCAAATATGTTGTCGCGGGTCAAATCCGCGTGGGCTTCCACCAAGAGCCGTCGGGGCTACGCATGACCATGCTTCAGCCAGAGACTTTTGTGCGCATCGTGGCAAATGATCTGAAAGAAGACGCCTATCTTGCACTCGCAAAACATGGTGCAGCCGCTGCTAAACGGGTGCGCGCATTAGCCAAGACTTCCGTCAATGCGCCTTGCCCAGGCACGCACCGCGAACCACTGCGCGAAGGCGAAGACATCTTTGACGCCGACCGCGATATGTTCATGATGGTCGGCAAAATGACATACTTCGAAGACGAAGACCAATTCCCTCTTCTCTGGTCGGCCCCCATTAAGGGCGATTCTCAAGCCGCCCTCGAATCTGCGGTCAAACGCATCGAAAATAATCTAGCCGCTTTCTCGCCCGCCGAGGACGACGCCGATTATCGCTGGTCACCCAAGCCCACAACCGATCTTAAATGGGCCATCCAAACGCGACAGCAAGTCGATGGCAAGGCCATCCTGCTCACCGTCTGCCGCCCGCGCACCGAAGCGTTGTCCATGAAAATCGCGAGTGCCTCCCGCTCCGAAGATGGCTGGCAATCACCTGGTCTTGACCATGTAACGGCCTTTCCGATTGAGGTTTTGCTCTATGTTGATAACGGCCAGGTCAATCTCCGCACCGCACGCGAGATGTTCCGCATGGACCAGTTTTTCTGGGACGCCGGGAAGATGGCGTTTATGAAGTATAAGAATATGCCTGATATGCTTGATGATTCGCTTGCTTCTGCGCTTGTCGGTAATGTAGATCTTTAGCGAGTTTCCTTGCTCTTCATGGGCTACAACAAAACGGTCGCGGGCGCAGCCCGCGACCGTTTCAGCTACGCCCAGAAGAGCAAGGAAACTCTGCTGAGCAGCGAAAATGTGAGTTGTTTCTTGGATCTATTCCGCATCTTTATCAAAACTTATTCCTATATTTCTAAGAGTTCGAAAGGGCAATCAAACATCCACACGCAAAGGGTAAAATGTGCTCATGAAAATCATTGCAGCAAAACTCACAGCCCGCGAAGGCTGTATCGAAGAACTCGCCGAAGCATGCGGTGGCATGCTTGATCCATCACGCGCCGAGCCGGGCTGCATCAGCTACTCTTTCTATATGAGTGTCGAAAAATACGGTGAAATCCTCTTTTTCGAAGAGTGGAAAGACCAAGCGGCTATTGATTTCCACTTTGCAACAGACCACTTTCAGGCCTTCGGCCCAGCAATTGAGTCTTACCTCGCAAGCGAGCCCGATATCAAGATTTATGATGTCGCAGGTGAGCCCGTAAAGGCTTAAACAACAAACCCAGACTGCGGAGCCTCGCCAGGCTTGCGCGTATAAAGGATGGCATATTCCTCGCAAACCAAATCGGGGCAATCGCCGCATGCCGTCGGAAACTCGCTGGGTGCCATCAGCACGACCTGCACCTCAAAGCCCATCGACTCGTAGAGCTCTTTCCCCTCTTCGACGCGCGAAGGGTCGCCCATAAAGCGGCGCTCCCAGCCTTGGGAAATAAGGTCTCGATCTGCTTTCGGGGGTGAGGGTTGTTCGTGCTCAGGCATGACAGAGGTTTGGGGTTACTCTCGCTACGGATTCACTCGATTATGAACCGTCTATCCTACAAAAAGAGCGAGGCCAGAGAATCAATCTCTGGCCTCGCCGTGAGCCTAAGGCTCGTGTTGCTATTCGTCGCTTACTGAACCGTGCCGCTCACCGCGTTGGACAGCAGGCCGTGGCCTAGATCCAATGCTTGGAACCACAAAGTTGCACCTTGAGCACTCGCAGGAAGAGCAAGCTCAAAGACAGCCTTGCCGTTAGCGCCAGCCTTAACCGTGCCCATTTGCACGACCTTGCCGCCCAGCTCGAGGTTGCCCCACTGCGTTGCAGTAGAACCATGACGAGTCGAGTAAGCAAAGCGAACATTAGAGCCTGGCTTAGCATCAGTAACCATGAAGCGGGCTTTAGCGCCTGCAACTAGGCTTTCAACAGCGAGAGTTGCACCGAAAGAAGCGCCACCCACTGCACCACGCGTGATCCGAACCTCAACCGTTGCGACATTCGAGCGCGCACCGCGCACATCGGCCATCGAGTAGTTGAAAGTATCAGTCGTATCTATCATGAATGGCAAGCTACCGTCAGGTGTGTAAGTCACCGTACCATCAGCATTGACCACAACCGTGCCCTTATGAGGAGCCTGCTCAATCACAACCGAAGCTGGGTTGAGTGCATCGCCATCTGGGTCGGTGTCGTTAGTCAAGACATCAATCGTGACCGACTGGTTGATTTCAGTTTCGCGCGCGTCGTAGATGGCACCCGGCATGGCGTTGCCGCCTTCCGTCATGATTTCTACCGTTGCGGTGTTGGAATTCAAACCTGTTGTATCACTGACATAATAGTTGAAAGTATCAGCACCCAACCAACCGAGGTTTGGTGTGTACTCAACTTTGCCATTACTTAAAACACTCACGCTACCGTGACTTGGTGCTTGGGTAATGACTACGGATTCTTCGTCGAGGTTACCGTTAGCGTCGGTGTCGTTTGCCGTCACATGAATGATGGAAGCGGTATCTTCCGCAGCAACAATCGCGTCATAAACAGCGACTGGAGCAACAGGCGGGCCAGACTCAAACTCAACCAGTGGGCGGAGTGCATTATCAAACTGGTGATAGATGTTGTCTTCGATGGAACCCGAACCCCAGGCGTTGCCATAAGCAGGGAAAGTCAAAGCTGCGAGGTTAGCACTCGAAGAAGAACTAGAGCTGATGTAGATGCCATCTGCGTCTCCCGTGTTCGAGGAACCACCCATCAGCAAGTTAGAGTGGATACTGTTGTTGCCCGGGGCGCCAACGGTACCGAAGTCCATGACCAAATCAACACTCGAAGAACTGATACTCGAGTACTCAAGAAACAACCATATGCCAGAATCGCCATTTCCGGTGAGAGTGTTCCCTTTGAAAATGAAGTCATGGTGGACGCTTGAGGCGGAGCTCGATGTATGCTCGAGGGAGATATTAATGCCATCGCTCTCGTTGCCCGTGCAAGTGTTATTGGCAATGCGGTAATCTGCATTGAGAACGAGGCCACTCTCATAGAAGTCACCTTCCATGTCAATGTAAATACCATCGTTGCCATTGTCGGAAAAAATGTTGTTATCGATATCGAAGTCAACATAGAGCTCGCTAGAGGTCGAAGAGGCAGACGCCCAAATCTCGAGGCCGTCATCGCCACTGCCTGTCACGGTGTTGTTGATAACTACGAAAGTTAAATCGTTAGCGTAACTTCCTTTCTGTAAATTCCCTCGCACCTCTGCAGACGGTCCGCACTTCGCAGTCCACTTGCAGTGCCCAGGGGTCCCCCCATGGGGGGACCCCTGGGAAAGAGAGTTGAAGTGGCAGGCCCCAGATGTTCTTCTGAGCTTCCCCCCGAAAAGTGGACACATGCGCTAGTCTAATTGGCTGGCCATTGTCCTCATGACCAAACGTAAACGACGCACTTTCACCCCTGAGCAAAAAGCTCAGGCCCTCCGCCTGGCCGAAGAGCTGGGCAATGTCTCCCAGGCAGCTCGAGATCTCGGCATGCCCTCTGAATTGATTTACCGCTGGCGTAAGCAAGCTGAGATTGATGCAGGGCGTGGTCCAGCCGGAGCTTTGACCACGGATGAGAAGAAGGAGCTCACGAAACTGAGGAGGGAAGTCAAAACCCTCCGGATGGAGCGAGACTTCTTAAAAAAAGCGACCGCATACTTCGCGAAGGAGAGCGATCCTCCTACCAAGTGATGGAAGCTGAAATGAACAACTTTCCAGTCCGCTTGATGTCTAAAACCTTGGAGCTCAGCCCCAGTGGATTTTATGCATGGCTGAAACGTGGGTGCAATCCTCCGAAAGTAAGACGAGACAAGAAGATCCTTTCAGAGATCCGATTGATTCACTCTGAGGTCCGCCAAACCTATGGCTCGCCCCGCATGACCGATGAAATGCAGGCCAGGGGCCATGCAATCAATCACAAGCGTATTGAGCGTATCATGCAGGAGAACGGCATCCGAGGCATTCCAGCGCGCAAATTCAAAGTCACCACGGACTCGAAGCATCGTTTCCCATTGGCTGAGAACAAGCTGAAACAACGCTTTGATGTGAAGGCTCCCAACAAGGTGTGGGCTTCAGACATCACCTACATTTCAACCAGTGAAGGCTGGATGTATTTGGCGGTGGTGATGGATCTTTACTCACGCAGGATTATTGGCTGGTCAATGGACAAGTGCATGGAAACGAGTTTGATTTCCAACGCTTTGAACATGGCTCTTGGCATGCGTGAACTCGGAGATGGAATGATGCACCACTCAGATCGTGGTGTGCAGTATTGCAGCAATGCTTATCGGGCTTTGCTGGAGAAGAATGGAATTGCAATCAGCATGAGCCGCAAGGCTTGTTGCTGGGATAACGCGGTGGTGGAGAGTTTCTTTGGCACACTGAAGCAAGAGCTTGTTTACCGCCGTCGCTTCCCCACACGGGCCTCGGCCCGTGTGGAGGTGGAAGACTACATCGAAGTCTTCTACAACCGAACCCGGCGCCACACTACGCTGGGCTCTATGAGCCCAGCTAACTTTGAAGCCATGTACCCCAAAGGAAAAACCGCCTAAACTAAGTGTCCACTAAATGGGGGAAGCTCACTTCTTTGATTAATCACTAAACCAATCAAGGAGACAAACCCGTGGCCCACCAACCGATTCATTCTAATTCCCCACACCCCGCAGTGAAACTTTTGTTTGAGAATGGTTTTGAAGGCATCGCAGATGCCCTCACCATCCTAATGAACGAAGCGATGAGCATTGAACGCGATGACTACCTGCAGGCGGCCCCGCATCAACGCACATCGAACCGTCGCGGCTACGCTAACGGCTTTAAACCCAAGACTGTGGAGACACGGTCAGGTAGCTTGCAACTCCGCGTGCCTCAAGCCCGTGATCTTGAGGAAGGCGTGGATACTTTTTACCCTCATTCTCTTGAGCGCGGCATTCGTAGTGAACGTGCCTTGAAACTTGCGGTGGCAGAGATGTACATCCAAGGCGTGAGCACGCGCAAAGTGGCGGCCATCACTGAGAAGCTGTGTGGTTTCGAAGTAACCTCGATGCAGGTCTCACGGGCAGCGAAGCTGCTTGATGAAGAGCTTGGTGCCTGGCGCGCTCGTGAACTCGGTGAATGCCCGTACTTGGTACTTGATGCACGATACGAGAAGATTCGTCATGGCGGTGCAGTGCGTGATTGCGCAGTCTTGATTGCTCTTGGCGTACGCAAAGATGGCAAGCGCAGCATTCTTGGCGTGAGCGTTTCACTGTCAGAGGCTGAAGTGCACTGGCGCGAGTTTCTTAAGTCGCTGCAGGATCGTGGGCTTCATGGTGTGAAGCTAATCACGAGTGACAATCATGCCGGTTTGAAGAAGGCGGTGAAAGCACGCTTTGGCAGTACTTTGTGGCAACGCTGTCAGTTTCATTTGCAGCAAAATGCTAACTCGCATATACCGAGACGCGAAATGCAAAGTCAAGTCAGCTCGACCATTCGTCAGATTTTCCGAGCTGACAGTCGAGAAGATGCCGATGAAATGCTGAGGCGTGCAGTTTCTTCTTACGAGAAGAAAGCGCCTGGTCTTTCAGCTTGGATGGAGAAGAATATTCCTGAAGGATTATCCGTCTTGGAAATCCCATCTACGCACCGCACGCGAATGCGTACAACCAATGGCCTTGAACGGCTGAATAAAGAAATCAAGCGTCGCACACGAGTGGCAACGCTCTTCCCCAATGAAGAATCCCTTCTTCGACTGGTGTCTGCTATCTTGGTGGAGACCAGTGACGAATGGGAGACTGGAAAAACTTACCTACTCATGGAAGGCATTTGATGATCCTGCCGCTTTTACAGAAAAGATGTTGCTCTATCACTGCACCTCAACTCGAATACCTAAAACTTGCTTAGGTACATCATAAAGATTTAAGACAACTTCACCATACCCCTGCAAAAACACCTTCAATTGTGCCTTTTGATGGGATGCTCTTCCGTCATAGCGAACTTCACCCGAGATCCCATGTGATGACACAGAAAAGATGAAACGCTCTTTAGCGCGGGTGAGCACAAAACTGCATTTCCCTTCGTGGTCGGTGATGCCTTTACTCAGCGAGGCACCACTCTCATCCGTGCAAAGTACTGTGGCACCCTTTACGGGGATCGTTTGTTGCGTCCATCCACCCCAAATCACTTCTATCTCGATACTCTTAGGATGAACCAACGGGGTGTTCAGTTGCCCCTCATCCTCAAGGGAAATATCAAGCCGGTTAAGTGCATGCTCCTCTAATGCAAAGGGGACAGATGCAGCGGCCTCTCCCCTACCAGAAAGAAATAACTTTTCATTACTTGCATCCAAGGAAGTCTCTGGTCTAAGTATGCCCCAAAAAAAAGTAGCAAGCCATATCAATATTAGAGCCCAGATAGGCCAAAACCTCCATGAGAGAAACCTCATCGCCCCAATTGGATAATCAAGTTGCCCGGCTGATCTCTGAGCGAGTATGGAATGATGAGGCTCGATTGAATCTCGACTGAATCTTGAGGCAGTTCTCCTGTCAATGACAGCAACTTCTCTCGTGATAGTTTCCACGATTTCAAATGAAGAAAGGTCGACAGAAAACCTTGCGCCTGGAATAGAGGAATGAACGGACAAGAGGGACCCTTGCCTCATCAGCCCGATACCCCACAGGAGGCCACGCCACACCCGATATATGGGACGCGAAAACCGTTATCTGGCGCGCCTCGATGCTTAGGCTGTAACAGTTTCCGCCTGCAATTTTTTGAACCGCAACCGACCAAGCCAAGCGGCACCTAATGCGGTTAGGAATTGCGGCATATCTCCATCTGCCAAATTAGGTATCGAATCAATCCGACCCTCTACCGTGCGAGGCATGGTTGGGAAACGCATGATGCCGCCGATGAGCGTGATTTCAGGCTCGGCCTTGACGCGCTTCATGAGCTGAACCGCGCGAGTGGTGAGTGAATCGATAGAGCCTTGCATGATGTCGGCGGGCGGAGTGCCAAGACTGAGCTGATTAATCACCTCAGATTCAGCAAAAACTGCGCAGACACCCGAAATCTCAGCTGGGTTGTGAGAGGTTTCAAGTAGATTCGAAATCTCTTGCACGGTGTAGCCCATGTAGCGTGCGGTCTTTTCCAGAAACGCGCCCGTGCCAGCGGCGCACTTGTCGTTCATGCGGAAAGATTTAATCTTGCCATCTTCTTCGAGGCGGATGGCTTTCATGGTTTGGCCGCCCACATCTAACACACAACGCGTGCCAGGGAACATGAGGCGCGCACCGCGAGCACTGGCGGTCAAGTCAGTCACTTTCAAATCTTTGAAGTCGACTTGGTCGCGGCCGTAACCCGTTGCGACGAGATACTCAACATCGCTTTCAGTTTTACCGGCTTCTTCCAGAACAGCGTCGAAGCAACGGCGCGCAGCTTCGGTTAAGCGAAAGCCCGTCTTGCACATTGCCTTGCCGACGATGTTGTCGTTTTCGTCGAGCAAAATCGCCTTAGTGTAGGTCGAGCCGACATCGATGCCTGCAGTAATCATGATTGAACCTCTTGAGTGTGGGGCTCGCGACTGGATTCGATGTGATCCATGGCGAAAAGTGCGGCGCCAAGTGCGCCCATGTAATGGCTGTCGCCGGAGATGTGTAGCTTTTGACCGACCGCATCTTCGAGCGACTTCACCATCGCAGAATTACGAGTGACGCCGCCTGTAAAGGCCACTTCACCATTGATCCCAACGCGGCGCATGAGGCCCATTGAGCGTTTTGCAATGGACTGATGCACACCCCAAAGGATGTCTTGCACCCTCTTGCCCTTGCCCAACCAAGCCAAGACTTCCGACTCGGCAAACACAGTGCAAGTCGTTGAAATTGAAACACCTTTTTCGGATTTCAGGGCCGTGTCGCCCAAATCATCTAGCGGGATTTCAAGCGCCGCAGCTGCCGCACCGAGGAAACGCCCCGTGCCAGCCGCGCATTTGTCATTCATGCAAAAGTCGTCAATCTCACCATCGGCGTTTACATGAATCGCCTTGGTGTCTTGACCACCCATGTCAACTACGGTGCGCACATCAGGGAACATGTGCACTGCACCACGCCCATGACATGAAATCTCGGTCACCTGGTCGTTACCAAAGGTCACTTTGTAGCGACCGTAGCCCGTGCCGATGACCCACTCAACTTCTTCCTCAAGGAGGCTTTCGCTTTCAATCGCTAACTTGTATGCGTTTTCAGCTGCGGCCACCACATTGGCGCCCGTATCGATGAGAGCACGCGCAATAATCTCGCGGTCTTCGTTAATGATGACGGCTTTCGTTTGCGTCGAGCCGACATCTACTCCTGCTGCGTATGCCATAACAGAATCTCCTTAGTGATTAGCGCCTGTTTCGACAAGGCGACGGTTAATGAGGCCTTCAAAGAAAGCGTCGGCACGGTTTTTCATCTGCGCTTCGGCTACGACACGCTGATCCATCATGTCTGATTCAATGAAGAGGGATGGAATGCCCACGCGCTCAGTGAACGCGCGACGGCCGTCTGCAAGCCCCGTCGAAACGGTGCGGCAACTCTTGATGGGGTGATACACGACGCCATCGATGGCGAAGTCTTTGCACATGTCTTCTACCACGCGATCGTGGTGGAACATACTGTCCATTGCATCTCGCACACTGATGAGCGTGCCTTCTGCAAGAGAATCAAGAGGGTTGCTTAGGTCGTATTGGTAGCCCGTGTTGGAGCCGCCTGACGCGAACCACAGGTAAGTCGAATGCACATAAGTGCCTTTCCACTCACTAAACAACTCATTGAAGCGGCGGAAAATCGGGTAGCAAGGGACACCCACAAAGATGAGTCGAAACTCTTCTTCAGTGAGAGTGCCGATGCCGTTTGCCGCTTTATACTTCATCTCTTCAACGAGACGCTCAAAGTAATCGGCACCTGCTTTGTCGCCACGCAAACCGTTTGCGACGCCAAGATAAATCGTGCCGTCGGTGAGTGCGTTGAACACACTGGGGCGGCTCATGTTGAGATCCATGAGCTCTTTCCAACAACGGCTGACCGTGTTAGTGTGCCCCATGACATCGCGCAGTTTGTCGATATCGAACTTTTTACCCGTGACTTGTTCGCAAACGACAATCAACTCTTCGATTTGCTTTTTGACATAGCTGCGATCATTGGCGAAATCTTGGTTGCCTTCCCAGGTTTGACCGCCGGCCATGCGTGTACCGGGTACATCAATTGTGACCATGGGCATTTCGTACATGCGCTCCCAGGCCTCGCCCCACTTGAGATAAGTGTTGCAAGCGTTGGTCAAAACGGTCATTGCCGGTTTCGGGATTTGCCCCATTGGATGGTCGCCACCGCGCAATTGCACCGCGATGTCGGCTTTGACATAACCGCAGATATCAGGCGAATAACCATAATCTTCGGCCTCGTTGAGGTAATCGCCCGCTGCACGGCGAACCGCAAGCTGTAGCGAATTAATCTCAGGGAAGACGACGGGCATGTCGAATGATTTAAGGATCTCATTAAAAGAACCCATCACGAAAACATAGGCAGCACCTTCGCCGCGCTTAGCTGTTTCATTTAGGCCATTGAACCAATCGCGAAAAAGAGAAGCGCCCTCTTTATTTCCGCGGCCAACGATTTCATTTGTTTGTGGAGTCATTATTTTGTTCTCGGTTTAGGCAAAAAGGATGTTTTCCATGAAGGTTTCGAGCTGCAATTCCATGTCTGCAAAACTCGATTGGTTTTCTTCGAACTCGCTCACGAAGTGAGGGATATCAATCTTGTCAAGCGCATGGATGTAAGCGACCTGCTCTTCGAGACCAGGCTCGCACATCTTGGCAGCCGTAACGATGACCGCCTCGGCGCCCGATCGGGCAACGCGCGCCATCAACATATTTTCTTTGCGTTTGCGCAAATCATGCTGAACGGGGCTGTAACTTGAATCTTCAAGGTACGACCAGCTCAACTGATAAAGCGGGTTGTCGCTTTGCTTGACATCACTCAGCAAGTAACGCAAACCAATCAAAAAGTCATCATCGACGACATAGCAACTGCGACCAATGGTGCGAATCAAGTCAAGCGGTGGTTGCTCGCAGAAAGCGCCCTCGAAAACCACGCGGATGCGGTCTTCTTGCTTGGCTTCAACAGCCTCAATCATGGGCAAGACGGCTTGGAGCAAATCATTATGCTGCTCGCGCGGCATCATGCCCGCAAGTGCAACAAGTGCGTAAGCATCATCGGCGGCAACTTTCCATGGAGTCTCGCGCTTGATGCGATAAAGGTCGCGAAGCAACTTGCGATTTTTATTAAAGACCGTAATCGAGTGATTAAGAGCCTCTGTGGTGATTTTATTGCCAGTGAGGGCTTCAACATCACGCTTGAGTCGGTCGTATTCGCCGGCCAAATAATCAATGGATGATGCTGAGTTTGGGTTTTGCGGCAAGTACAAAATCTGGCAAGAGTAATCGTAATTACGCCCCCAAATCGCGCCCAAGTTACGCGCGGCATCGCAGATGGGGTGAGTGACAAACATATCAAGCACCAACTCATCACTCAGCACGGCCTCAAGCGAGGTCTTAATGATTGAGCAAAGATAAGAGCCAAAACGCGAGTCTGCCTTGTCAGGAGCCATATTCGAGCCGCGAACTTTGAAGGGCAACAAGCCAGCAGCATGGACAATCTCTTCAGGGAAGTAAACCTGGAAATGACCCACGACCTTGCCCCCATTTTCACGCCACTTTTTGACGGTCGGAAAGGTAGTATCTTCGGTCAGCTCGCGACACAGCAGCATGATTTCACTCAGAGGCTTGCCGCGCCAGGATTCGAAAACTTGAACTTGTTCAGTCATGATTTTGGGTCTCGTTATGGACCAGTTGGAATGGAAGACGCGACAGCCGCGCCATCAAAGAAAAGTTGAAGGACGTGATCAACTTTGGCGACGGGGCCAGGGAAAACTCGCCCCGCATGGGGAGATAGCGACACCTCAACGAGCGCGACGAAATCCCAGGAAAGGAGGCGCGCATCGGCAGGTGCAAGCTCATCATGAGCCATGCCGTCGGTCAGAATAGATTGAATCAACTCTGGAAGTGCGGCCTGATAAGCGCGCACTAATCGAGCTCGGGTTGCGGGCTCGAAGACATGAGCATCGCGCCGGACGAGCGTGATGCACTCGCGCTTGGCCTGAGGGAGCTTGAAATAAGCCGATGTCAAGCGTCGTAAACGCTCGCGAGCCGTACCTTTTTCGCCGGCGGCAGCTCGGAACAAGTCGCCCTTTTCAGCAAGGTCTTTCAGCAAGATGGCCTCGTAGAGAGCCTCTTTGGATGAAAAGTGGTGGTAAAGCGCGCCTTTGGTCACGCCAGCTTTGACGGCGACCCTGTCCATTGTGACGACTGCGTAAGTTTCGTCTACAAATAGACTTGCGGCCGCGTTAAAAACGCGGGCGATGGTCTCGTTTGCTCGGAGTTGGGTGGCCATTAAAACATACCGACTGGTCGGTTTGTTGAGTATAGCGGCTAAAAGCAATCACTGCAAGTCAACTCGCTAGATGCAGACAACACCCCATCTGGGCCCACACTCGATATGTGGACATAAGAGAGCTTGAACCCCTCTGGGAAATGCAGTTGCCCGTTATTGGCTGAAACCGTGGTGTCGATCATCTTGTTGATGCCATCCGCCAATGCTGAAACGATCTCGTCAATGCGCACGCCTGCTTTATGGCCGTGAGTGAGCTTGAATCTCTTGCCGGTGGAATAGTCGCCTTCTAGCACAATTTCGTGTTCGGTGGCTAATTGAGGTGTCGCCAGCGAAAAATCGCAAGTAAATGCAGGCCGCGGCATTTCGGCTGAATTTTGCGCGACAACGGCATCTGAGGCCGGCTCGCCCCATTCCATCATGGAAAAGCCTAGGGCCAATGCGCCCAACATAAGGGCGACGCGTGCGAGTGAAGGCGTTTGCATGCGCCCATTGTGCCAAAATGTGTGCCATAATCGGTTTCTGGTTAAGCCGATCGGCTTTCGCGCCGAAAAAGACAGACATGAACCCACTTCCGACCCTCTTGTCGGTTGTTTTAGCAATCACATCACTCACCCCCGTTGCGCTCGCTGCGCCACAGGGCGATGTTCATATTCGTGTGGATCAGTTTGGATATCGACCGCTTGCGCAAAAGGTCGCGGTGATTCGCGTCGCCCAACAGGGCTATGACGCACCCGACGCCTTTACCCCGAGTGGCACCTACGAAGTGCATCGCACGACAACTGGCTCGGTGGCCTACTCCGCCGCAATCAAACCATGGAATCAAGGTCAAACACACGCGCAATCGGGTGACAAAGCTTGGTGGTTTGATTTCTCAGCCCTGCAAGAAGTTGGCGAATTCGTCGTGCATGACCCCTCAACAGGTGCAGAAAGCGAGCCCTTCTGGATTGCTCAAGATGTCTACCGAGAAGTCCTAATCCAAGCGGTTCGGATGTACACCTACCAAAGATGCGGCGTCGAAAAGTCAGCCGCAGTTGTGGGCACCGACTGGGCCGACACGCCGTGTCATGTTGCGCAACAGCAAGACACAGACTGTCGTTTTGTGCAAAACCCATCGTCATCCACAAGCCGCGACCTTTCCGGGGGATGGCATGACGCAGGTGATTACAACAAATACATGAACTACGCCGACGGTGCGGTTCATGATTTACTCCGCGCTTACGAAGACCAGCCATTTGTCTTTACCGATGATTTTGGCATCCCCGAAAGTGGGAATGGTGTACCAGACTTACTCGATGAAGTGCGTTGGGAATTAGAGTGGATGCTCAAGATGCAAGAGTCCGATGGCTCGGTGCATCACAAGATGGGCGCGACCGACTGGAGCTCAGGCTCACCTGTCAGCAATGACCTAGCTGCGCGGCGTTACGCTGAGCCAACGGCTAGCGCGACAATTTCGGCATGTGGCTCATACGCCCACGCAGCACGCATTTACAGTCTAATCCCCTCGCAATCTAGTTTTGCCGCAACGCTCGAAACTGCGGCTCGCAAATCTTGGGGTTGGCTCGAATCCAATCCGTCTGCGATTCCGTCGCACTACAACAACAGTGGTTTTTTGACGACCACAAACGAAGATGACGATTGGTGGCAAGAGGCCAATATGACGGCGGCAAGCGCGCATTTGTTTGCACTTACGGGCGAGTCAAAATTTAGAGACTATTTTGACGCCAACTATGAAAACATCCATTTACTTCAATGGAACTGGGCAAGCCCCTGGGAAAATGAAATCAATGATGCTTTGCTGGTCTACGCCGAATCACCAGGAGCAACCGAAAACCACGCCGACCGCATTCGCGCGGCATTTGCCAACTCGGTCAGTGGCTCAAGCTGGCTCGGCCAAGCGCGCAATGAAGCCGACGCTTACCGCGCGCACCTGAATGATCAAGATTACTCTTGGGGAAGCAACCGCACAAAATCACAGGTCGGCCTCATGCTCATGGCGCTCAATCGCAACGGGCTCTCCACCGCTGATGCCAAAGATTGCGTTGATGCCGCCGAAGGTTATTTGCACTACATCCATGGCGTAAACCCCACGGGTTATTGCTACCTCACCAACATGAGCGACTTCGGTGCTGACCAAAGCTTGGACGAAATGTATCACCAGTGGTTTGGGCACAACACGCCTTGGGATAACGCTTCAACCTCTCAATATGGCCCGCCTCCGGGGTATCTTGTCGGTGGGCCAAACAAGAATTACCGACCTGACAACTCTTATTCAGGGCCGCCAATTGAGCCGCCAATGAATCAGCCCGTCCAAAAGTCTTATCGCGACTGGAACACCGGCTGGCCCGAAAACGCTTGGGAAGTCACTGAAAGTCACATCCCTTATCAAGCGGCCTATGTCCATTTGCTCGCGCACTTTGCAGCGAACGCCCCAGACTTGCTCGCGCTCAATGTTCCGTTATTGCAAAGCGGCCAAAGCCACATCTTAAAAGTCGGTGGAGCGACTCCACAAGCTCAAGTGGCCGTTGTTTGGAGCCTCACAGCTGGGCGCACAAATCTCAGCGGCAAAGGATGGCATGTCGATTTCGGCCTGAACCTACCCGCAGACCCTCGCACGCGAGTCGTCGGGCTCGGGCAAGCCGACAGCAACGGTGTTGCACAATTTAGTTTTGATGTCCCCAACGCGATGGCGGGCGCACCTGTTTATTTTCAGGCCGCAGAGCGCAGTAGCCAACCTTCGCCGATTCAGTCGGCAGTGATTTACCGCGTGGTGCGATAAAGCTAGCGGCGCAATCCTGCGTGTCGTTTCAAAGAACACGCAACCCTTCTTTTTGGATGGTGTTCATACACCATGCTTACCACCATTCTGCTCGCAACTTTACTCAACCCGCAAACTCAAGAAGGGCTCATCGTCTTTTCGCCAACTTCCACCACAGATGCGCACCTCCTCGACAACGATGGCACGATTTTGCACACCTGGTCAACGGCTTATATGCCTGGCCAAGCTTGCTACTTGTTGCCCGATGGCGATTTGATGCGCACCATTGACCTTGGCGCAAGCATCATCGGTGGCGCCGGCGGAGGTGTGCAACGACTCGCATGGGACGGCACAGTCGAATGGGAATATATCTACAGCGACTCGTTTCACTTGCAGCACCACGACATCGAAGTTTTGCCAAACGGCAATGTGTTAATGATTGCTTGGGATTACATCACGCGCGCCAATGCTGCCAACGCTGGGCGAAGTGGCGCTTACATGTCAGGCACTTACTTCGCGCCCGACACCGTGATTGAAGTTGACCCATCGACCAACACAATTGTGTGGCAATGGAAAGCAATGGATCATGTCGTCCAAGACTTGTTCCCGTCGCGGGCGAATTATGGCGTGGTCGGCGACCACGCTGAGCTGCTTGATTTGAACTACCCCGCTACCGTCCCGATGCAGGGCGATTGGTTGCACATCAACGGAATCGACTACAACCCCTCACTCGATCAGATTATGTTGAGCTTGCACAATAGCAATGAGATTATTGTGATTGATCATTCCACAACAATGGCTGAGGCCGCAACTCACACTGGCGGGCTGTCTGGGCGTGGCGGCGATTTGCTTTATCGCTGGGGCAACCCCGCGGCGTACGACCATGGCACAACTGCTGACCAAATGCTCTTTGGCCAACACGACGCACAATGGATTGTGGACGGCAGCCCGGGTGCTGGAAATATTTTGGTTTTCAATAATGGAAATGGCCGTGGTTATTCCTCTGTTGATGAACTTGAAGCACCAATAGATCCGCTGACTCATGAATACGCTTACTCCACCGGAGCTGCCTATGGGCCACCTAGCTTGCTCTGGACTTACAGCGACCCAGGCACCTTCTACTCTAGTTTCATTTCAGGTGCACAGCGGCAACCCAACGGCAACACTTTGATTTGCGAAGGCGACGATGGGCGTTTATTCGAGGTCGACCCCGGCGGCACACTCGTTTGGGATTACTTCAACCCTTACGGCAGCGCCGGACACAATGAGGTTTTCAAAGTCCAGCGCTACCAACACTTCCTCTGGACAGGGGAACATGAATTCCAAGCCTCAACGGGGTCGCGCGTGCCGCTACATTTGCAGGCCGGTCGGGCTCATGCGGGAAGTAACTATTTATTGCTCGCAACGACGAGCGGGCTTTACCCAGGTTACGGCCTACCGGGCGGGCTAACGCTGCCGTTAAATGTTGACTGGCTAACGACTTACATCTACAACAACCCAACCGACCCGCATTTTATCGACTTTACGGGCACGCTTGATGCAAATGGTGCTGCAATGGCCATTCTGGATACCCAAGGTGCATTAGGCACAAGCTGGGTCGGCAGAACGCTCGATTTTGCTTTTATCACAATGAGCCCTGTAGATTTTGCGTCAACCGCCATCTCGGTTGAAATTAAATAATACGCCTCGCGAACTTTAAGGCATTAGATTAAAGCACGCCCATGCCAGCGGCGGCCTCTTCGGAGGTCGCCGCTTTTTATACACCTAGAGCTGCTCCCTACCGATAGAATGCAAGTACCTAACAATGGCACTTGCAACCCTCTTGCTTGTCGCCCTACCTCAAATTGCAGGCGGGGGTCTCGACAAAGTCCACACATGGCGCGGCGAAAACAGCTACGACCAAATGGGGTCAAATGTTGCAGTCGTCGGCGATGTTGATGGTGATGGCGTGGGCGACATCCTGGGTGGCGCTCCAGGGTTCGATTCAACGACAGTTGATAATGTTGGCATGGTTCGCCTTTATTCGGGTGCAACGGGCGCAGTGATTTATGAATTCACGGGCGTCACACTCTCTGACCGAATCGGCATCGCGCTCTTAGCCACGGGTGACGCCAATGGTGATGGCATCCCTGATTTTGCTTATAGCGATTCTCTTGACGACGGGCATGTGTATTTGATTTCGGGCGCAGACGGCTCGTTGCTCAAAACTTATAGCGGTCCGATCGAGGGCAAAGAATTTGGGGCGGCGCTTGATCTCATCCAAGACCTCAATGCAGATGGTTGGCCCGAACTGCTGATTGGCGACCCAAATTTTTCAGGGCAAGATGCTCTAGGCAATACGCTCCTTGCAGCGGGTGTAGCGCGTGTGGTTGATGGCGCGAGCGGTGCCTTCCTGATGGAATGGGTCGGCGAAACGATCTATGAATACATGGGCGGAAGCGTTTGTTGCCCAGGCGACCTCGACCTTGACGGCAGCCTCGACTACATCATTGGCGCGGCAGGCGCCGACCTATTGAATCTGCCTGACTGCGGCTCGGCTTTTGTTCGATCTGGCTCCACGGGTTATCTCATGACGCGCCTTAATGGCGAATCTTATAGCGAGTTCTTCCCGCAAGACATCGCGGGCACGGGCGACATCAATGGCGACGGCAGCCCCGACTTCCTTATCAGCTCTGAAATGGGGCTCGATGTTGCGGGCGACAAGGTTGGCTATGTCCGCCTGATTTCTGGCAACCCCGCCGACAATGGTGCTGAATTGCGCCGCTGGGAAGGCAGCGTGGCCTACGAGCATCTCGGCTCTAGTTTGGCCTCGACAAGTGATTTCGACGAAGACGGCACAGTTGATTTCCTTTTTGGCGCAGACGGCGACCCATTCGGTGGGCGGGTTTATCTCCATTCTGGTGCCACGGGCGAGCGACTCTGGATTTTCGAAAGCGAAGGCTGGACAGCCGTTTTAGGCTCTGATGTGGCCGATGCTGGCGATATTAACGGTGACGGGTCGTTCAATGTTGTGCTGGGTTCGTCACACGCCACAGATGCGGGTGCGAAAAAAGGTGCGCTTTATCTCTACAGCTTCGGCGCCATGATTGAGGCTTCCGCCAACTGGGTTTCCCTGAGCTCTGGCGGCACAGTCAATTGGTCGCTTGATTTCCCACCTGACTATGTACATGAATACGATCGTCTTTTCTATGCGCTCTTGGCATCCGATTCAGTCGGGATGACAAGGGCTTATGGTTGGCAAATCCCGCTGGCCGCCGGAAGTGTATTGACATCTACTATGAATGGGCACTACCCAAGCGTCGTCCAGAATGGTACGGGCCAGCTTGACATCAATGGCGATGCGACTATCACGGCGATCTTCCCTGCGGGTATGCCACCTGGTTTGGCAGGTCGCACTTATGCCTTATCGGCCGCCAGTTACGAATTGACGACTTGGGGTGAATTTATGCTGCATGGCATCACTCGCCCGGCCACGCTTGAGCTTGTACCTTAATTAGCGTTTCTGAAAAACAAGGAAATAGTTTTCGTTGAGGCCTAGGTTTTTGACCTCTTTCAATAAAGTAAAACCATAGCTTTCGATTTCAAGGATGACCTCTTCTTTGCTGGCGCGCACATGCCCCAAAATCCATTCACGGCTCACACCAGGGATGCGCTCGAAATCGACGATCACAACTTCGCCTCTTGCGCGAAGGGCCTGATGCAAACTTTGCATCGTTTGTTGAGGGTAGGAAAAATGATGGTAGGTGTCGCAAATAAATGCGCGGTCGATCGAATTTTCAGCAAGCGCCGTTGAGGTTTCTGTGCAAGTTACGACTTCAACCTGAGTCATGTCGGCAGCGGCGACACGCACTTGCATGTATTCGACAAATCGAGGCGAAATGTCGACAGCATAAACCTTGCCTGAGTCACCAACGGCCGCTGTCAAGAAAGGCAAAAACAAGCCCGTCCCGGCGCCGATGTCGGCGACATGCATGCCGCTTGTGAAGGAAAGCGCGGCAGAGATGGCCTCTCGGTGGATCGAGATTTCCCGGCTCTCGCCTTCGAATCGATCCACAAAATCTAGAGGGTTCATGGCTGGGTCTTTGAATCGAGCGTTCATTTTTTCAGGAATCACACGCTCTGCCTGCGCGGAAGGGCATTGAGGAGTGACGACGGCCTCAGGCGCACTGCATGCAAAAAGGAGAAGGGAGAAAACGGTGGCGGCGAATGCGTTCATTTCTGTATTTTATATCAGAAAGCGGATGGAAATAAAGCATCGGCTGTGCCAGATAAAATCTGCGCTTTGGCATCATCAGATATTTCCAACTCTAAAAAGGCATCGACATTATCACGGATGGTTTTCACCCCTGGCGAAGGCCAATCCGTGCCAAAGAGGCATCGGTCTGCGATGCTCTCGAGTCGAGGGAAATATTTTAAAAGCAACTTGGGTGGTATCCCGGACAAGTCCATATAAACATTCTTGTGGCGTCGAATGAGATGGAAAGCGGTGTCCATCCAAAGAGGGCGCCCACCGTGAGCCAGGATGAGTGGCAATTCAGGGTAGTCAACTGCGACATCATCACACAGCATGGGGTCGCCATACTTTCCGCGCGCGCCGGGGAAGACGCTTGTTCCTGTATGCACCATCACTGGCACTTTGCGCTCTTGGCAGCCATCATAAAGGGCAAGCAAAGTGGGCTCACCATGGATATGGTCGTTTGGCGCAAGCAGTTGGTGCGGCGGATGGATTTTAATACCATCTAACTTCAACTCATCTAAAAGATAATCCACTTCAAGTTGAGCATTTTCAACAAAACGCGGATGGAGACCACCAAAGGCCAGGATGCGACTAGGGTGCCGATTTCTGTAGGCCGCGACATAATCATTTACGCTGTGATGAAAACCCATCAAATCTTGTGATGGATAATTAATCAAACCCACGCGAGCAATGCCCTGACGGTCAAGCGAGTCAATGAAAGCGTCGCTGTCATCGATGTATCGTTTGATCTCGTCAATATCAGGACGACGATTGGCCAGCACTTCTGCGACATCAGGTTTGAGTTGTTTCCAAGGCTGAATATGCACATGGATGTCAGTAACGCGAAAATCAGTCATGGCTAATCTAAATGGTTTTCCCGTCTTTCCAGGTGTAAAAGCCTTGACCCGATTTTGCGCCGAGACGACCCGCCGAGACATGGTCAATCAAGATTTGAGGTGGAGCAAATCGTGTGTCGTCTAGATGTTCAGCAAGATACTGCGCAATGTCAAGACGGACATCTAAGCCAATCAAGTCGGTGAGTTGGAGCGGACCCATCGGGTGGCGATATCCGAGGGTCATCGCAGTGTCGATGTCGGCTGCGGAAGCAACGCCTTCTTCCACCATGCGCATGGCCTCTAGCCCCAATGCAAGGCCAAGGCGCGAAGAGGCGAAACCTGGAGCATCAGAAACGACGATAGGCTGTTTACCAAGGCTAACCGCAAAATCGCGGATTCCTGAGACTACATCAGGATCAGTTTTTGACCCACGCACGATTTCAAGCAAAGGCATGCGAGGCGGCGGATTGAAAAAATGCATCCCGACAAATCGCTCAGGGAAAGCCAACCCAGCGGCAAGTTTGTCGATGGAAATCGATGAGGTGTTCGTGGCCAAGACTGCGTGAGCCAGCAGGTGAGGAGACAAATCAGCAAATATCTGAGTCTTTAACTCTAACCTTTCTGGGGCGGCTTCCACTACGAGGTCAGCCTGCTCAGCGGCGGATGAAAGTTGCCAAACAGGCCGAATGCGAGCAAGGGTGGCATCACGCTCTGAAGTTGTAACTTTGCCGCGCTCAACGCCCTGATTTAAATCGGATTGAATTCGCTTCAAGCCCGCTAAAGCAAACTCTTCCGTGATGTCAAACAACGCCACATCAAGACCAGCTGTTGCAAAAACTTGAGCGATTCCGGCGCCCATGGTGCCAGCCCCAAGGACTGCTGTTGCTTTTATATCTTTCATGATTCTTAACAAGGAATGGTTCCGCTAGGGAAAACCGTAATGCTCACATTTTTGAATGCGGGCGTGCGAGATTCTGGGTCAACCTCTCTTGGGCATAGAGCATTTGCTTCCGGGTAATACATCAGCGCATTGCCCTCGCGCACATTAAAAGGACGCGCATGAATTCTTGTCAATTGCCCCGTATTACTTTTTACCGTGACGACTTGGTCTTGCTTCAAACCCAACTTCCGCATGTCATTAGGGTGCAGCAAAACAACATCTCGCCGCTCTTGCCCACGATACAAATCGGTTTCTTCATAGACGACCGAATTGAATTGCCCTTCGGAACGCACGGTCATCAAACGCAAACTCGGCCCTCGCTGACTTGACAAGACAGGCAATGGGATAGCTTGCAATCGCGCACGCCCACTTTTCCTTGGGAAGACGGGTTGATGAAAGACGCGATTCGGTATTTGATACTCCTGCCCGTCAGGGAGCGATCGATATGTCTTCAAGCTCTCGCCCATCACACACCTCACATGGTCATGATTAAGGAATGCCCCCCAGTTTTGATTGGGCATTACCCGGTCAGCAATCTTGCAGATGATTTCTTGCTCGCTCAATGGGCCAGCATGGCGCGGCTTACCGCCTGCACTAAACCTCACATAGTTAAACATCGATTCTTGCGTAGTCGATTGCGCTTCTTCATCACGCGGAAGCGCAGGCAAAATGAGTGTTTCTTTTCCGCAGCCATGAGCATGCCCCGTATTGAGCGTTGTATTGACCTGCACAATCAAATCAATTTTGGAAAAGGATTGACTCGCCCAAACACTGTCGGGATTACTTGCGAACAAATTACCGCCGAGACAAAAGGCCAACTTCATTTCATCCTTGGCCGCGGCCTCCATGCAAGCCAGGGTGTCGTAACCGCCCTTAGAAGGCACGACCCCAACAGAACCTAGCCCCTGGACATTCGAGTGCCCACGCAAAGGTAGTAGACCCGCACCAGGCTTGCCGACCATGCCCCGCAGTAAGGCTAAATTTCCGATAGCGCGTACATTATTCACACCATGCAAGTGATGGGTGATGCCCATCGCCCAAGAAAAAACGGTGCGTTTGGATTGAGAATAGATTTGAGCACAAGATTCAATCTGCTCACGAGGAACACCAGAATCTGACTCAATCTGCGCCCATGATGTTTCTCGAATTGCGTCAGCGCAAAGGTCAAATCCCTCAGTGTGTCTTTCAAGGAAGTCGATGTCTTCGCAACCTGATTCAAGGATGCACTTGGCCACACCCGTGAGCAAGGCAATATCTCCACCTATGTGTGGCTGCAAATAAAGATCAGCAATCTTGGACCCAAAAAGAAAACTGCGCCAATCAGAAGGCACTCGAAAATGTGTCAGGCCAAGTTCTTTGGCCGGATTGATGATCACTACTTTTCCACCGCGACGACGCAAATCGACTAATTGCTTCATTAGCCGTGGATGATTTGAGGCTGGGTTCGCCCCTATCAAAATGAACAAATCACACTCTTTTAGATCTTCAAGTGAAACGGTTGCCGTGCCTGTTCCGAGCATACTCTTAATCCCAACACCTGACGGCTGATGGCAATAGTAAGAGCAGTTATTCGTATGAGCACAGCCCCAGGCTTTGGCGAAGCGGTGCAAAGTAAAGGCCGCTTCATTAGAAGAGCGGCCGCTGAAATAGAAAAACGCATGACGACTCTCGATCGTCTTCATTTTTTGCTCTATTTTGCCGTAGGCCTCCTCCCAAGAAATGCTCTGAAAATGCGTTGCACCTTCAGGAAGAAAAACGGGTGTTGCCAAACGCCCTAGATGCTCCAGTTCCCTTGGAGTCATTTGCTGCATTTGTTTGACGCTAACACGGTCAAAGAAAGTTTCAGGGACGGCACCTTGCATATCTGCAACCATTGCCTGGATGGATTTTTTGCACACCTCGAATCGGTGTCCTCTTTCATTAACCATGCCACCGCGGGAGCCGCCCATCCCAAGAGCGCAGGTTTTGCACGCATTTGGTGATTTGAGGGCTCTGTAGAGCTTTAAGAAACCGCCAGCCTCACGCGCTTTCGAGAAGGCATAGCGCATTGCGCGCCAGCCTCCTGCTGAGCGTGGTGCTCGGAGACTCAAACCTGTGTTCCGAGTTCTAGCATCTTGGCAAGCATCGGGTCGTCTCCCTGAAGAGCCGTCCGTTGCATATAAAAGCTGAGACCACGCAAACCACCAAGCTCTTCACCCCCGCCCGCCCGGCCAGGGCCGCCATGGACAAGTGTGGGCAAAACGGTGCCTGGGCCCATGGAATGCTCGGCTACTTTTCGGCTGGCGAAATTTAGACGGCCAGAATATGGAACTAATTGCATCATCATTTCTGATGCGAATGTGCGGTCATCCGAGTAAACCGAAGTGACCAAAGTCCCGCCCCCTTTTTGAACCAAAGTGCTCGCGGATTGCGCCAAACCATCATAAGGCATTAGAGTCGCAACAGGCCCGAAGACTTCGCGGTGATGTACCGTTTCCGCCGAATCGGGATCATTCGCAACAAGTAAGACGGGGGTTTGGAAATACCCATTGGCAAGCTCTTCATCAACGAGATTACCTCGCCCGATTTCACCATGAACACAATCACAATGCTCCATCAACTCGGCGATTCCAGCTTGAGTATCTTTCCATTGTGAGGCTGTAGCGACTGGGCCGACGCGCACACCCTTTACAGTTGGATTTCCCATTTGCAGCGAATCGAGCTCTTGGCTCAAGTCGCTTTTCATTTGATCGACTTGATTCGCCGGCACAAACAAACGGCGCATGGCAGTACATTTCTGACCGGCCTTCTGAGTCATGTCTTTCCCGACTTCCATCAGGAATAAATCCCAGAGCACAGAACCAGGCTCGACATCGGGGCCAAGGACAGCCGCATTAAGCGAGTCGGCTTCCACATTCACTCGCACGGATTGATTCACGATAGATGGCATGGAACGAAGCATGGCCGCTGTAGCGGCAGATCCGGTAAAAGCGACTACATCTTGAGGAGTTACATGCTCAAGCAAATCTCCTGCACCTCCGCAAATCATGGATAAAACGCCATTGGGGGCCACTCCCGCCTCAATTAAAATCGCCATCGCTCGTGCCGTCAAAGCAGATGTACTCGTAGCAGGCTTCACGCAAATGGGCATTCCGGCACCAAGTGCAACAGCAGCTTTTTCAGCAAAACCCCAAATTGGGAAGTTAAACGCATTAATATGAATCGCAACACCTGGCAAGGGCAACTGGACATGACGGCCAACAAAACGAGGGCTTCTTGATAGTCGAATGGAATCACCATCAATCAAGAATTTCCCCTCACCTAACTTGCCAACCATCTTTGCGTAAGCACTCAAAGTTTGAATGCCGCCATCAATGTCAAACTTGGCATCGCCACGCGTGTTACCGCCACTCTCAGTAGAAAGGGCCAACAACTCTTCACGGTGAGCATGCAAAGCTTCAGCCATCGATTGCAACATCGCGCCTCGATCGGCAAAACTCATAGCTCGGATGGCCGGGCCACCCACCGACCGTGAATAATGAAGAGCCGATTTGCAATCAAGGCCAACAGTGCTGGCTCGCGCAATTTCTTGCCCCGTACTTGGATTAATCAGCGGGGTGCCGTCACCCTCGCCGAGGAACCACTCACCTGAAACATAACTTTTTAATCGAGTTGTCATTTCTTTACGCCTCAGTTGTTTGCTTGTCATGGAATTGGACATATGGAAACTCAATTGGGTTGCTCTGAATTCCTTTGCGAGGTGGGGCAATCCAGTTTGCGAACTTCCCTAGCTCTAGGCACGGAACCATAAGAGACTTCACATAGGCCTTATCAGCCTCGCTAGGCAGCCATTCCACACAACCTGAAGCGAAATCATTGTGGGCAACGGGGTTACCACTTACATCATAATCATGCTCAGAAAAGACGCCTACTTTGCGATTAAAGCTCAATTCTGGCAGATAAAGGCGATCGGCCAAACCCGCCTCTTCCAAGAATTTATTCCAACGATTCAAGGCTGAACTGCAATCTTTGCGATAAGAATCAGCCAACTCTAAGTTCATCGCGCGCCGCATCGGAATCTCATGATTTGTCAAGCGCCCCTCTTCCATCCACTTGAGGTCGCGATAGGTTTCGAGCGCGACATGGTCTTCATAAGTCTTCCCGTTGGTTTCCCCGAAACGGCCTTTCAACCCAGCTGAAAAGTAGGTTGCCGAGTTGGAGGAATCTTCGCTACCAAACAAATCCATCGATGCGGAGTACCACTCATTGATGTACTTCTGCAGCAAAGTCAAAGGGATGCCACCCAACTGAGTCACATCTCGGTCTTCGCGTTGCGCCATCAACTCAATCGTGCGACGCACAACGCGCCCGATGCCCGTGTCGCCCACAAATAAGTGGTGCGCCTCTTCGGTCAACATGAAACGAGTCGCGCGCGAAAGCGGGTCAAAGGCACTTTCGGCCAATGCGCCTAACTGAAACTTCCCGTCTCGGTCGGTAAACATCGTAAAACAAAAGAAAGCCAACCAATCATCAATCGGCTTATTAAAGGCCTCAAGAATACGAGGAGAATCGACATCACCAGAGCGGCGCATCAGCATGTCTTCCGCCTCTTCACGGCCATCTCGCCCAAAGTATTCATGCAGGAGATGCACCATCGCCCACAGATGTCGGCCCTCTTCCACATTGACCTGAAAAAGATTTCTCATGTCATAGAGACTCGGCGCGGTATCGCCGAGCAACCGTTGCTGCTCGACCGAAGCAGGCTCGGTATCACATTGGGTCACGATTAAGCGACGCAACTCTTTTCTGTATTCTCCTGGCACTTGCTGCCATGCGGGCTTGCCCATTTGATCGCCAAACCCAATCGTGCGATTAGGGTCGTTGGGGGTTAAGAAAATGCCCCACCGATATTCGGGCATACGAACATAGTCGTAATGAGCCCAACCGCTCGACTCGACGCTTACCGCCGTGCGCAAATAAACCATGTCTTGCTGATAACCGCGCGGGCCCATGTCATTCCACCATTCAAGGAATCGCGGCTGCCATGCGACGAGCGCTTTTTGCAATTTGCGGTTGCTGTCAAGGTCAACATTATTAGGGATGATGTCTGATGAAATAGCCATATTTTATGTCCGGTTGTAGTCGAATTCTGGGCTGGCCGGTTGGCCGTAAAGTGAAAGTGCGCCGGATGGACCAACAGCGTTGGGGCGTTGGAAAATCCAGTTTTGCCAGGCGGAAAGACGGCCAAAGATTTTTGTTTCCATCGTTTCCGGGCCTGCAAAACGAAGGTTGGCTTCCATGCCAGTGAGTGAATCTGGAGACAGACTTACGCGCTCTTCAATGGCCAAGCGCACTTCATCTTCCCAGTCGATGTCATCCGCGGAAACGGTGACTAGGCCGAGCTCATTTGCAGAATCTGTGTCAATTGGACCACTCATTGTCGAGAGCTTTCCGACATGGGCCGGGTCTGCGAGAAACCGCGTTTGAAGGCGCGTCAAGCCGTTTGCCATTGGAAATGCACCGTGGTTGGAAGCATTCCACTCTACCTGAACACCCTCTTCTTCCAGCATATAGATGCGGTCAGCGGCAAGGGCCAACTCAAACAAAGAGCCCGTGAAACACGACCCTTCATCAATGATTGCGAAGAAACTACGGGCAGTGCAATCGATTCGCTTCATAACTCGCTTCATAAACAAAAGCGTCTCGCGCACAAACCAATCGTCTTTGCGGTCATCCATCGCGGCATCAAGCGAAAGCATGTCTTGCGCGTCACCTTTGGTTTCAATCAGGACGAGACCCACTTCAGGGTAATGAAAACGCAAACGCAAAATCGCATCATCGAGCTCGCGGAATGCACGAAGCGCAAACCAATCGGCACCGAGATCACCCACCGATGAGGGCAAGTCAGTCATTCCACTCGGAACCGTTAACCGCAGGGTCGCGACTCTCTCTTGACGATTCACTTTGAGAGAAACATGGCGATACTGAAGTGAACCTGTTTCAGCGTCAAGTTTTGGATTAAGCGCATCCAGAGAGATGCCCTTCAGAGTCGAATCGGCATCTTGGGCTGCCTCTTTGAGTCGGTTATCGACCTCATCAGCAAACCGTGATGTTGGGTAGATGCCATCAACCAAGCCCCACTCAACCGCGCGCTTGCCTTTGATCCCCTCAGCTAGTGTGCTAAAGACATCCGCCAAATCGCGACGCACTTTTCGTTTATCGACGAGGCGTGTGAGACCGCCGGTACCGGGCAGTACTCCGAGGAACGGGACTTCGGGAAGCGAAACGGCAGAGCGTCGATCATCGACGAGGTAAATCTCTTCGCAAGCCATGGGTAACTCATAACCACCGCCCGATGCAATTCCGTTGAGGCCCGCGATGTAGCGCTGCCCCGAAAACTCACTCGCATCTTCGATGTAAAGCCGAGTCTCATTGGTGTACTTGCAAAAATTAACTTTGTGCGCGTGAGTCGACAAACCCAGCATGAAAATATTCGCGCCAGAACTAAAAACGCCGTCAAGCGCACTCGTAATCAGGACGGCACCCACTTCAGGGTGCTCGAAGCGCAAACGCTGCACGGCATCGGCGAGCTCAATATCAACACCAAGGTCATAGGAGTTGAGCTTGAGTTGATAGCCAGGGCGCAGACCGTCTTCGTGAAAATCTAGCTCAATGCGAGCCGTTGCGCCATTGACCGAAAGTCGAATATGGCGATAATCGCTGGGTTGGGTCTCGAAAGAGATGGTTGTTTCGTCAAAGGAAGATTCCATGAATTCCCTTTGGGCTATTGCGCAACATATTGCACGGATTAATATTTGAAAAGTCTATTTTATGCATTATATTGCTATATGCCCACGCAAGAACGCTTTCTTAAAGACCTTGGCTTCCGCGTACGAAGTCGACGCGCTCAACTCAACTGGTCGGTGGCCCGACTCTCTGAGATCAGCGGAGTCAGTCAGAGGTATCTTGCGCAACTTGAGTCTGGCAAAGGGAATATATCCGTTGGCCGCTTATGGGGATTGGCTCGCGCGCTTCAGACTCCCCTCGCTGACCTTCTCTGTGAAACGCAAAGAATCAAGCCGCTGGGTGTCGCGTTGCTGGGGCTACGAGGAGCGGGCAAAACGACCATCGGCAATCTCATCTCAGGGCCCATGAATTCACCATTCGTCGAGCTGGACGAGCATATTCAACAATGCGCTGGGCTTGATTTGGCTGATATTTTCGCGCTACATAGCGAATCTTACTATCGAAATCTGAGCACTGAGGCTCTCTTGCAGCTCGCCGATCGCGGGCAAGCCTCGGTCCTTGCCCTGCCAGGCGGAATCGTCCAGCAAGACGACACTTTTGATTATGTGAGGCGCATGTTCACGACGATTTGGCTGCACACTACGCCCGAAGAACACATGCGGCGGGTTCGTCAGCAAGGTGACGACCGCCCCATGCAAGGCCTCGGAGCACCCATGGACGCCATGAAAGCCTTGCTCTATGAGCGCGAGCCCAAGTACAAGCTGGCCGATTTCACCATCGATACAACAAGCGATGCTCCAGAAGAGACCGCCGCGTGCATCCTCAAGTTACTTCAAGACTGACCCCCACCCCCTTACACTTCCCCTGATGCGCACACGATTACGACTTGCCTTGGTTTTGGCAGCCTCTACCTTTATTTTGGCCTCTTGCGGCCAACCTGAAGATGCCACCCCCACTCAAATCGAGGCCGCACCGCCGCTCAATGTCATTTTATTTGTCATTGACACCCTGCGCGCCGACCGCCTGGGCTGCTACGGAAATGATGCACGGCCCTCGCCACACCTCGATGCATTCGCGGATGAGGGCATCCTTTTTGAAAATGCGAAAGCGCCTTCGCCTTACACAGCAACTTCTCATGCCAGCTTGTTTAGCTCGACCTACCCAGCCACTCATGGCGTATGGAATCGAGTCAAAATCCCGGGTGCGGGCAAGGCAAAGGCATTTCCGACTCTTTCCGAAAAGGCCGACACGCTTGCGGAAGTCCTCCAGCGCGAGGGGTATCAAACGGCCGCAGTTGCCGACGGTGGCTTCCTTACCGATCGTCGTGGGCTTGCTCAAGGTTTTGAATTGTTCGATTCAAAAACGCTCTGGGTAAAAAACCGCATGGACCGCGCGCTGAAGTGGTTAAAAGATGAGCGGGATGAATCGCAACCATTTTTCCTTTTCCTACACACATACGAGGTTCATTACCCCTATTTACCAGATGCCAAATATGTAAATCGTTTTGCTGGTGGTTACCAAGGGCCCATCCGTGATGCTGTAGAAGAGGCGCGCGATTTCCTGGCCTCAAACCCGGTGCAAAACCCGATTGGCGACATCCAGCGAAAGTTTTTCAAACCCTTTTTCGACAATAAAGACATAAGCCAACGCGATAAAGATTTTATCTTTGCACTTTACGATGCAGAAATCGCCATGACCGATGACGAGACGGCTCGCCTCTTTTCTTATCTTCAAGACTCGGGGCTAAAGGGCAACACTCTGGTCATTATTACATCCGATCACGGTGAAGAGTTTTGGGAGCATGGCCGCTTTGGGCACAACCAAATTTACGAAGAGGTGCTCTCGATTCCATTGCTCATCCAAGTCCCTGGCGGCCCGAAAGGCATCCGACGAGCTGACCCCGCCGAGCTGGTCGATGTGATGCCGTCGATTCTTTCCTTGCTCCAAATCGATACGCCCGCCGCTGCCATTGGCCGAGATTTAGATTTGGCAAATGCAAACGCAAAACCGCTTGCACGCCCGACCATCGCTCAAGCCAATCTGCCGCACATCCAAACTTCCTGGACGAACGGTTCGCAGAAGTCATTTTTCGAAGGGCCACTACGCGAAACGAGTTTCTTGTTTGATTTAAATAACGACCCGCAAGAGCAACATGATTTATCAAACGAGCCAACGGGTGCAGCAATCATCATGCAGAGCAAGAAGCAACTCGAAATGTGGCTGCAAGCTTGCGTAACCCGCCGCATCGAGCTGGGCCTTGAGCCTGGGATTAATTCCATCCATCAATTCACTGCAGAGCAAGCGCGTGAGCTTGAGGCTTTGGGTTATGTTGGTGGTGAATAAGCGGTTATATTGGGTATGTGCGCCACCTCGCTTCATGCTTCATTGCTGCAACCCTGCTTGTTTCAGGGCTTTCTGCGCAATTTGAGTTTGATCAGCTGCCAAGTTCAGGGCAGCTGATTCCACAAGACGAAACGGGTTATGCTCCGTTGTCGATTTCGGGCTCCATCCGCGAATACGGTTGGAAAACGATTTCACTCAACCTTTATCGCAATGATGAGATTGAGCCGTTTTCGGTTCAACGGCATCCATTACCCTATAAGCGCAATCATGCTCGCTTTCTTTTTCAAGAAAAATTGCCCGCCGCTTTAGTCCGCTATCGCGCCGAAGTGGTTCTTGAAAATTGGCAAGGCGACTTACTTACGATTGCAACGCGCACAGCCCTTTATGCGGGCGACGCCTATCTCATCACGGGGCAATCCAATGCTCTAGCAAAGAGACATTACGATTCTGACCCTCACGCAAATGATTTGCAAAGCGAGTGGGTGCGCTCTTTCGGTAGCTCAAGCGATAACCCCTATGCCGTTGGCGGTCATCGCGCTTGGGGTTTAGCCGACGGCGAGACACGCTACACGCCTTACGGGGTTGGCGCTTGGGCCTTCCAGCTCGGCGATTTGATTCGTCATGAGCTTCAAACCCCTGTTGCATTTCTCAATGGTGCTGTCGGCGGGTCTTCCATTTACCGGCACTTACGCGACAACGACGACCCAACAAACCTCGACACGATTTATGGTCGACTTCTTTGGCGTGCAAAAGAGTCAAAGCTGCAGTCGCATATTCGCACAATTTATTGGTATCAAGGCGAGGCCGACGGAAATGCTCCTGGTGAATACTCGGCTAATTTCGACAAGTTAATTTCGGCCTGGCGAGAAGACTACCCTGCACTAGAGCGCGTTTATGTCATGCAAGTGAGAGAGGGCTGTGGCGTGCCAGATGGCTCGATGATTCTAGAGAATATCCGTCAGTTACCAGCAACACACTCTGAAGTGCAAGTTGTCTCCACCACAGCATTAAGTGGCTACGACGGCTGTCATTATCACTTTTCAGGCTATCAAAAATTGGCCGGGCGACTCTTCGACCTCATCTTGCGTGATGTATATCACACAGCATCCATCGGAGTCGAGGTTGAGTCGCCGACCGTTTTTTCGGCCATGTATTCCAGCACCGCTCAAGATGAAATCATTTTACTTTGGGGCCCAAAAGGCACGCAGTTGGTGACTCAGCCCGATGCGGAGCTTGACTTCCATCTTAGTGATGGCGCAAAAGTTGACTCCCTTACGGTTAGTGGTAGGCGCTTGATTTTGCAGCTTGACCGACCAAGCGCAAGCCTGCGACTGCGTTATGTGCGCGAAGATCTTTCACGCATTTTGCTCGATGGCTCATGGATTACAAACTCTAACGGTGTCGGCGCGCTGAATTTCGACATTTCAATCGAGTAGAGATTATCCTCTAGTCATGCCGACACGCCCAAGCGCCGAATGCGCGCCGACTTTGTTCCTAGCTGCAGCCGAAAACAAATCGGTGGCTTACGCTGCGTTGCTAGAAACTGCCATGGGCAATCATGCCTCGTCCAAACAAGCGGTGCTCGCGAATCAGGCTGCCGCTGATGTCTGGCAATCACGCACAGGTGTAGCTGCGGCGGAAACGGCATTTACTTTTGCGCTTCCAATCCACAACGAAGAACGCAGCTTGCCATCGGTTCTTGCGGCGCTTTGCGCATCAGAAATTCCGTCAGAGGCTCACATCACGGTCGCGCTGATGACCAATGCATGCTCTGACTCAAGTGCTGCGATCGTCCAAGATTTCCTTGCCGAGTTGGGTCAGCCATACGCTTTCGACAAAGTCCCTTTTGATGTTTATCAAGACGAGGGCATTGCTCAGCCCATCATGGCCATACGCTCAGGCGCTTTTGAGTTTGTCCATCTCGACACGACTACTGCGGGCAAGGCCAATGTCTTAAATGTCGGCAACCGACTTGCGCTTGCACTCGGCCATCAAGTCGCCTGCTCGCAAGATACCAACAACTGGATTGAGCCTGATGCGCTTGCATGTTTGTTTGGCGATGCGCAACGCCGCTTTTTCGACAAACCCGATGGCACGGCCATGATTTATGGGCATCCCGTTGCACTTTTTCGCGATCACCCGGGGTCGATTTACAACAAGATGCAAAAGCGTGTTGAGGGGATGCCCGTCCCTGCCGAAGAAGAAAAGCTTTGCCTGCCGGGCTGGATGATGATCTGGGACACCAAATGGCTCGCCGAATCCGGCGGCGTCCCGCACACGGCTACGGAAGACTTTGCACTTGCCGTGCTCACTCGCGGGATGGGGCGCAATATTGGTTTGTCCACAGCGCGTATTTGGGGTTACAACATTTCGACATTGGGCGATTTACTTGAGGCCGGCAAGCGATTCGTGCGCGGCGAATTGCAGCTCGTGGAATACTGGAAGGGCAATGAAAAAATGTCTAAACAGGTTCAAACAGAATTGCTGCATTCAGCCAATTTCTTCAGGCGCTTCGGCGATTTAATTGCGCGCACTCGCAAGCAGCCCCTGAGACTGCCAGTGCATCTCGTGCACTGGATGCTCTGGGAAGTGGCTTATCGCCAAGGTATTGCCGATTTCAAGGCAAACCCGCATTCAAGCACTTGGGCGCCGATTTCATCGACGAAGTAGTGTGACACTTCTCTTCCGCTAAGAGCTGATTCAATATGCGGCAACTCCTTATCTTTGTCTTGCTTTCTCTGGCGGCCTGCACTCAGACCGAAATACAAGCAGGCCCAAGGGTATACGCCGCTTCTTTTCTGCTGAGCGAGCCCGGCATGACCATCGACGGCGATCTAAGCGACCCAGCATGGCAAAACGCACCCTGGAGCGATGATTACATCGACATTGAGGGCAGCAAGCATCCCGCGCCTCGATTCCGCACGCGTATGAAAATGACCTGGGACGATGCGTACCTCTACATCGGTGCGGAAATGGAAGAGCCAGATATTTGGGCCACTCTCACCGAACGCGATTCTGTGATTTTTTACGATAATGACTTCGAAGTCTTCCTAGACCCAGACGGAGACTGCGAAAATTACATGGAACTCGAAATCAATGCATTCGGCACAGAATGGGATTTATTTTTACCAAAAAGCTACATCAACGGCGGCGAGCCTGACAATTCTTGGGATATCGAGGGCCTTCGCGTCGGCATACAAATCGATGGTAGCCTCAATGATTCTTCTGATGTGGACAAAGGCTGGGCGATTGAGATAGCCATCCCGATGAGCGCCATTGCGCCGAACACCGATTTGCAAGTTCCTCCTAGTGATGGTGATCGCTGGCGGATAAACTTCTCTAGAGTCGAGTGGGAAGTCGTCCGTGATGGTGCTAGTTCTAGTGGATATCGCAAGATTGAGGGGCGAGAAGCCGACAATTGGGTGTGGTCGCCGCAGCATGTCATTAATATGCATTTACCTCAACATTGGGGAATTATTGAGTTTATAGGGCGCAGAAGGCCGGAAACACTACAATTACGCAAGGCCGACTTGCGGCCGTGCCCGTTGTCTGTTGCTCCGAGAGACTACACCGGTTACTCCTCTCGGATTAGAAAACACATGCGCCTATTTGTTGGCAACCTCCCCTGGAGCATCGATGACGATGAGCTCCGTAACATTTTCGCCGAATATGGCGATGTTTCCGATAGCAAGATCATTCAAGATCGCGAAACTGGCCGCTCCCGCGGTTTCGGTTTTATCGAGCTTGATGATGAAGGCGCCACCAAGGCCATCGAGGCACTTAACGGTACTGAATTCGAAGGTCGCGCGATTAAAGTAAATGAGGCACAAGCTCGTGAAGAGCGGCCTCGTCGCTGGTAAGTTTTTACAAAGCGATACACCTGCTGGCTTAGGCCAGCAGGTGTTTTTTTGTGCCCGCGCCATGGCGGCGCGGTCGAAACGCTGTCAATCAATGCTGATATAGCGCGTCAAAGACTTCAGGGCATCTGCAACATCTTCTTTCGGGCCAATATCGTTGGCGAGAAGAATCATGCGCTCGCCATCTTCTAAATCATCATTGACCGCTTTAATGAAGTGGCCCAAGCAAGCATGATAAACCGCGGTGAGAGGGTCAATCTCTGACGCTTTGCGAAAAAGTAACTCAAGCAGAGTGCGCTCCTCTTCTAGCTCTTCGCTAGACCTCTCTTTCTTATTGTCTTTCGCCGACTTCAATATGAACCAAGCATATTTGTAATGAAGCTGAGCTGATGCTTCGCCCGTTTCAAGAGCCTCTTGATAAAGCCGTCGCGCTCGAATGTGGCGACTATGCCGTCGCGCATTATCAGCCGCTTTTTCAAGACCAAACGCACTTGTTACCTGCAGGTCGTTGTTGATGTAGTCGTACCATTCTTGCTGCATGGCCAAGAGGTCGTCTTGGCTTTTTAGTTTCATGTACTTCATAAAGATTGCCATGATCTCTCTCTGCGGGACGGTCTGAAGATTATCGATGCCAAAAGGCTTCCTTTTAATTTTTTTGTCTTTGGCTAGGCCTGTAAAAAACTTTTTGAAGTTTTTCTCGTAGCGAGAATCATTCATTAAAAAATGCACGAATGTCCAGCCCCATGTGTAATCTTCGTATGGGCCCGTATTCATCATTTCGGCTAATGTCATCATGTCGCCTTTTGCGATATCGGTTTTAACCTCAGTCAATCGCCCCTCTAAGATGAGCCCGCTTGTCAGAGTTTCGGATTCGGCATCCCAATAAGATGCGCCGTAATACTCAGCAAGGCACTCGCCCGGAAAGTGTGGGTATTTAAAATTGACATCAATCAACTTATGCAAGTAGTGGCCGACTTCGTGGAACATAACTTCAATCGTGTCTTGCTCGGAATACTTGTCGTAAAAAACATTGAGTTCAAGTGGTTTCACAAAACGGAAATACCCTAAAGCCCCACGAGGTGCGCCGCCAACCTGCTGAAAGTAATCTCGGTCGTTGTAAAAACAAATGAGCAAGCGGTGATCGCGCGGGTCTTTCCCCAAACCTTTTTTGGGTTTGATTTTCCAGTCTTTACGGAAGATATCAAAGTAAGCCTCTAAGATTTTGCTGTAGCGGTCAAATACATTTGGCGGGATGTTGTGTTCGAAGTAAAAGTTCTTAGTCTTGACCTTGTAGCGGTCACGCCACAGCAAGTGCGACTCATAGTCGAGCACCTCTGCTCGCTTATCATCGACAATCTTCTTCAACTTTTTATCGCGGTTTTTCACGGACATCCACCGGCCCTGGAATGGGACTAAACCATCGGCTAATTTGGCCTCTTCGTCTGCATTCTTTGCCACATAAGGAGAGACTTCATCTGAATCTAAAATGGCAGCCTCAACAAGCCGCTCAGGGACAAGGACCTGCCCGTGCTCAAACTGCACCGTATACCCGCCTGCGACTTGCTGCATCGGGATGTCGTCGAAAAAACGGCCGTCTTTCAAGAGCAAAACACCCGCTGAAAGGAATGGTGCACTCAAGCAAAAGCTTAGAGTGAGAAAGATAAGTGATCGTGCCCTTTTCATAATGTTTTTAGGTAGGCCTTGTCGAGTTTTTCCCAATCAGAAGTTTTCCAGTTTGAGAAAACGCGCTCGAATAATTCGTCTTGTGTGGCCTGTAGTCTTTTTAGATAAGCGTTGTCATTTTCAGCGAAGGCAGCATCTTCTTCTTCTTCGGTTGCTGGCCCAGAGTCTTCCTCTTGGTCTTCGGCCGAATCATCTGCAGCTTCTTTTTCGATAAGCATCGTTTGCAAGCCGACAAGCACATCTTCAACGAGCCCTCTTGTAAGTTTAAACTTTGCCCCCTTGCCGACAAGAAGCCAGCGCATAAAGGAGGATGATTGATAAGCAATCTCTTGCTCACGAAAATCTTCGATTGGCAAGCGCAACAAAACGCTCGGCGCAAGAATACTATCGCTGCGTTTAAGCTCGCGTAATACATTATTCTCTCTTGTTGATGGCGCAAATACCATTTTCGAGCCCTTTGCCTTGCCTGAGTGCGTCATGAAATTAAGGCCGTTTTTCATCCAAGGCGGCATATCGTTCCAGACATCTCGGTTGCGATCGCTAAACCAAAAGCTGAGACCGCGGCGATTGATGTAGCCCCACTCGTAACTAGTCGCGCCAGCCGTGCTTCGGTGGGTCAATATTTCCATATTGACAAAAGACCATGAGTTGCCGCTCTGAAACGAGCGTTCTTCGGAATAGTCGGCGCATATCCTGACGATTGGTGTACGGACATATTCGTCTGGGCCGACATAATCAAAGGCCTTATTTGCCCAAGAAAGCAAGGAATCGAGCTGTTTTACGACAGCCTTTGCGAAGCTTTTATCTGTGTGATTAAGGACAAGATATTTACCGATTTCTACGGCTTCCCAACCGTCGGTTAAGTTAGCCACTGCTTTTGCGCGCTGGTCTTCTTCGACTTGTATGCGGACTTCTTTACGCTCTTTTGGCGTGTCTGCTTCCGTGAAAAGCACTGACAAATCAATCGCTCCAGAAAGAGCCGAAGCCTTCTTTTCAATCAGCCGAAAGCTCTTAAATGTTTTCAAATAGCCCTTACTCAGTTTTGCATATTCGCTCTCAAACATCATATATTCCACAGCTACATCAGCGTCAGGCAAGTGGTAGACATAAGTCAAAATGCGCATTGGAGCATTGGATGACTTTTCAACTTTGATGTTGTAATAAGTTGCCTTAATCTCTTTAACAAGTTTCTCGCTTTCGGAATCAACGAACCACCCCGCGCCGCTCATTTTTGTGCGCAAATAATCGAGGTAATCATCATATGGATTATTAATCGTGACTGTTATTTCTAAATCATCAACACCTTCTTCGACTTCGCCAGTAACGGCGGCCGAAGCCTTGAGCGGCCCGGCAAATGCAATCATGGTTAAAGTTGGCCGGTTTTCCATGGTGTAGCCGAAAGATTTATCTGTGTAGTAATAAGTCTTTAGCGACTCATATTTACCGCTCAACCACCTCTCGTTGGTCGCAAGTGGGATTTGCTTCCATTTTTTTGGCGTGTCAATCTTAAACCCCAAACGGGTATCTAGATGCTGGTCGCCTGCAGAAACAGGCAAAGCGACTGAAGGAAAAGCGAGGAAGAAAGAGGCCAGGATGAGGAAGATTTTCATCGGTAAAAAAAAGAAGTAGAGCCCGGCAAAAGCGCCGGACTCTACTATAAGGCAAACCGTAATCTTTGCCTATCGAACCGTATCTTGAATCCAGTTAGATGTGCGATTCATCGCAAGAGTTTGCACCCAAAAAGTTTGGCCCGCAAGAGAATTTGGCACCACCATGGTCATGGATGCAGTGCCGACGGCATTGGACGATAGCACGCGTAAGAGAGAAGGGTTGGCAAGACCGTAAACCACACCGAGGCTAGCATTGGAATTAACAGCGAGGCCAGTCGACGAGTAAGCCACATAAAGTGCAGCATTGGAATTAGCAGATGTGATCGATACCGTCACGGCTTGGCCAGCCATCAAGTTTGTCATGGTCATCGACATGTTTCCGTGAAGGGCGGCCTCAATTGCCCTGCGGACATTAACTCTGCCCCAGCCGTAAGTGTTATCGTTGCCAGTCGTGCCGAGGTCATCGCAAGAGGAATAAAGACGCTCTTGGACTTCATCCGCCGTCAGGTTTGGATTAGCCGCAAAAATCATAGCTGCAACACCATTGGCAACAGGGGTCGCCATGCTCGTGCCACTCCAGGCGGCGTAGTTGTCATTCATTGTGGTTGACCAAACACCAACACCGGGTGCAACCAAATCAATGCCTAGGCCGCGACCAGAAAAGCTTGCTAGGCCATCACCTGAATCAGAAGCGCCCACGACAATCGTATCTGGGTAATCAAAACTCGACCAGGTTTGGCCGCCATTACCTGCAGCGTAAAAGAACAGTGCACCGCTATTTTTCACATCGGTGCCAGTCGTGCCAACCGCGGCATTGTCTACGCCTGAATAACTCGCGCTCACTGTTTTGGCACCGTGATCCGCAGCCCAACGAGCGCCGTCAAGGATGGAAGAAAGATAAGCGCCACCGCTACTCGAGTTACTGACGCGGATTGGCATCATTTTCATGCCCCAGGTAACACCAGCAAGCCCGACACCATTATTGCCTATGGCGCCGATGCAGCCAGCGACATGAGTGCCGTGGCCGTTGATGTCAGAAGTGTCACCACCATTAATTTCTTCGATGTAATCAACCGAGTTATATCCAGGAATCAAATTTGCGGCTAGATCTTCGTGCCCATGATCGACACCGGTATCGCACCAAGCGGCAATTTGGTTGGAATCGCCGGTGAGCAAATCCCAGCCGGCGGAAGACTCCATGTTGTCATGGTGCCATTGATCTGAAAACCGCGGGTCGTTGGGGTCGCCCAATGGGTAGCAAATCCAGTCGGGGTGTACATATTCAAACGCACCAGCACGCAGTAATTCTGCGGCGTAGCTATTTTCGGTCATGCCCTCGGGCACGGTCAAAATAAACTCGTCGGTGGCAGGGATGTAACGCAAGGTCTGCGATGCAAGCGACGCGGCTAACGCTGCATCATCACGATGCAATGGGCGCGCAATCATTTGACCGGAAAACTCAAGCTCGCCGCTCTTTTCTATAAAGAGAGGTGTTTCTTGAATGAGCGAAAAGGAAAGGAGGGTAGCGAGGAGGAGCATTCTTCCACCCTAGCATGAATCCTCACCCCGGGCCGTTTTCTTAACGCACCAGTACCCAGCATGCATCAACTACGAAACAACGGCGGCAGCAACGGGCAAAACGGAAAAGCGACTTTGGAAAAAGCGCAGTTTTTCAGGCTCATACACAAACTTCAAGCCTCCGATTGTTTCGCGTTTTTCGTATAGACGGATAATCCCATTAGCCACCTCGCGCATGTGGTCACGCGTGTAGGCGCGACGAGGAATCGTCAGACGAATAAGCTCAAGCTCTGGGTGATAGTTTTCGCCGGTTTCAGCATTACGCCCCTTAGAAACAATCCCGCGCTCCATCGCACGGACGCCCGTTTCAACATAAAGCTCACTGGCCAATCGTTGCGCCGGGAACTCATCTTGCGAGACATGCGGAAGGAATTGCTTTACATCCACAAAAATGGCGTGAGAGCCTGGGGGTGTCACAATCGGCACACCCGCGTCAATCAGCATCTGGCCCAATGCCGCCGTTTGGCGCACACGCGAGCGGATGTAATCGTCTTCGAGCATTTCCTCGACACCCACCGCGATGGCGGCCAAATCAGAAGTCGCCAAACCGCCATCGGTAATCGAGCCCTCATATAAACGCAGTTTGTCTTGCGCGGCTTCCGCCCACTCGGCGTTATCTTTGAATGCAAGTAAGCCACCAATATTAATGAGGAAATCTTTCTTGCCAGAAACCGTCATGCCGTCGCCGTACATTAGCATCTCGAGCAAAATATCACGCACAGCAGTTTGGGCATAGCGGTCGTCTCGCACTTGAATCATGTAAGCATTTTCGACCATGCGCGTGGCATCAAAGAAAACGGGGATGCCCAGCGGGTTGCAATACGCGTAGACCTCGCGCATGTTGTCTATGGAGACGGGCTGACCGCCGGCCATGTTGACCGAAAACTCAAACGAAATGTAAGAGACTTTTTCTGCGCCATGCTCATCAACGATGACTTTTAACTTGTCGAGATCAATGTTGCCTTTCCAGGGGAACTCACTTTGCGGTTGAGAAGCTTCATCGCAAATAATGTCGGCAAAAATGCCACCCGGGATTTCTTGGTGGAGTTTTGTCGTTGTGAAATACATATTGCCAGGAACATACTGCCCGGGCTTAATCATAATTTCAGACAAAATTTGCTCAGCAGCGCGCCCTTGGTGTGTCGGCAAAATATGCTGATAACCAGTGGCGTCGCGCAAAACATCGACCAACCAAAGGTAATCGTCTGAAGTGGCAGGTGTTGCTTGCGCCGCGTTGTAAGCGGCCCACTGGTCGGTGCTCATCGCAGTCGTGCCTGAATCGGTTAACAAATCGATTGTGACATCAGCGGAGCGAAGTAAGAAGGTGTTGTAACCTGCCGCTTCAATCGCAGCTTGGCGTTGCTCGCGGTTTAGCGTCGAAATGCGCTCAATCGTGTGAATCGTAAATGGATAAGTATCAAACTCAAAACGATCGAGTTGAGGGAACACCCAGCGATACTGCATTTGATCGCGCCAAGCACCCGTTTTCATGGGCTCTAAAGTCGAGACTAAATCGCGCTGGTTGTACAAACTAATAATGGCGTCACCCACTTGGTCAAGCTGGCGGCTCGTCATCGCAAGACGAGGGATCTGGACGGCAACCAAGCTGTCGCGCCCGACGCGCCCATGCGCAAAAGCACGCACGCCTGAAATCAAATACAACGAGGCTGAAAAAGCATCTTGGTGATGATGGTTTAAATGCGGGAAAAACTCAATCGCATCAATGTAAGCACCGTCGCAACCGCGCTCAAGTGGCACGCCCGCATCACGCATGCGATTGCAAAAACGCAGTGTCTCTTGCATCACCCATTGCACCTCTTCTTCGATGCACATTTCATTTAGACCACGCGCAAACATTTCCATGGTGCGGCCGGCCATCCCGCCGTATGTGTGAAGGCCTTCGTAAACCACAACCTCGTTGCGGAAGGCTTCCATGTCTTTGTCGTCGTGGGAAGCTATCAAACCTCCGGATGGGCACTTTGGGTCTTGCGCGGCATCCATGAGCAGGACATCGGCAAACTGCGCCATCTCTTTAACGAGCTCGGCAATTGCTCGCTCTGCTTGACCCTTTTCGAAGTGCTGGATGTACCAAGCGTTTTCGATGACACGCGAAGTATCAATCACCAAACGCTTGCCGTGCTCCTGGCAAAGCGCGTGAGTCGCGGCCAGATTTTCAAGACTGATTGGGTGCATGCCATCCGCAAAAAGCTGAAGGCCCACCACCGAAACCTGCCCCGCTTGCAAGATGTCTTGGAGCTTAGCCAAATCAACATTGCCCGTGAAAGTCTCAAATCCATGATCGCGGATGTCGATGACATTTACGCCCTGAGGGCTCAAAACATCGCTGCGCGTGCGGGCATTACTTGGCATATCACTGCCCTTAAGCGCCATGGTCGCGCCCACCAACTTTGCCGCACCCAAAATATTGTGTACGGGGCAAATTTTCTCAAAACCCAAAACCGCCGAAACGGCTGACTCAAGAGCCTCAAAGTTGCGCGCGCCCGCGTAGGCCTCGTCGCCGATGAGCTGACCCGAAAGCTGCTCTTGCGTCATGGCGCTGGTGCCAAGCGAGCACATGTCAAACGCCACCTGTGATGAAGGCACATGAAACACATTGAAGTGCACCTGGGACAAGGACTTGCGGCGTTCTTCGAGCGTAGAGAAATCTACGCGGCGGATGGTCTTGATTTTGTGGGGCTCGTGAGGGAGGTTCTGCAACATGGGCATAAAATAAGCCACAAACGGCCTATTCCAAGCCTTTGCAACTGTCTAATTAACGCCCATCGCGGTGACTATTTGACTGTTTGAGGGCGTGAGCTCGAAGTCGCAATACCAGTCATTTTCAGACCAAAGAGCGTATTGGCCAAAGGGGAGACCAAAAATGCGCAAACGGCTGGGCTGCATTGCCCTAGGGAAGGGGTGATTGTCAAACCAATCCTGCAAAACAAAGTCTTTTCCCATCATAAATTCAAGATACCGAAAATCTCCGGCGGCCGGATAGGACTGAACCTTGACGCGGGTCGGAAAGGGGGCCAACTTCGGTTCATCAACATCATGATTCCCCTCAGGCAGAGAGTGTCGAATCAAGCAAAGCTCCCCCGCCTGGGGCTCGTAGCCAATCACAAGCACCTCAAGTGCATCAGACGGCAAACCGGCCTCAAACGCATACAACTCTTCATTAGGCAACCCCGTGCGCACAAGGGTGCCCGTCGTAGCATTCAAGATTATGATCGACCAATTCATCTCACTCGAGCAATCCGGGGCATAGATTTGCCCATGAAAAGATCGGCCGTAACTCTCTCCGAGTAAATCTATTCGAGCAAAACCAGTTACTGCCTGTTGAAGAACCAAAGACTGACTATCAAGCAGAATCGTACTCCCTGTTGAAAGGAGATCTTTTCGATAAACTTTTTGACGCAATTCCAGCGAGTAATCACCTGGTATCAATTTAGATATTGTCCTTAGATATTGACCATCATCACCCAAAGCCATCTTATCTAAAGAATATAAATCGGAAAGAGCATCCGACTCTAATGACAAATAATAATCACTTGGATTCGCTGATGGAATTAGCCGAATCTCAATATTAAGTTGGGCGCTATGCCCAAGATATATATCCTTCTTTATTTGAGAGGATGAAATTAATTCCCCCACATCAGCGGCAATCGGTGATTCAAATCGTGGGGCGACGAGCAAATCAAAATACCCAGGTGACTCGATATTAGCTTCGTAATAACCTTCTGGTGATGCTTGCTGAAATTGGATTTCAGACACGGTGCTCAAAAAGGGATCCTGTGGCAGCGGAAGCAAAACTTCTCCCTCTTGCCGCGTGAGGGCACGCGAACGCACCCCTTGTCGTTTAAGTAAACAATAGCGCACACTCGGCATGGGTTGCTGATTCGCATCAAAGATTGTCCCCGAAACAAGCCCTGAACCAACCCTGGAAAGCTGCACATCAATCGCACGAGTTTGATTTACTGAGGGTCGCTGCTCCCATTGCGAGATGAACGGCATATAACCTTGGCAGCGGAACCGAAATTGATATTCAAGCTCACTCTCTGGCAACCCGCCCAGGCTCCACTCACTTGCAACTTCCGACATAAAGTTACCCCAGCCAGTTTCCATCCAGTCACCCTCGAAAATAGACCTAGAGCGGACGGCAACCTCTATTTTTTCAGACAGTAGATTATTGGTATTGTCGAAAAAAAGAAAGCGAAAAGTACGAACGGATTGAATGTGAATTGTGCTTTGAGACTCGCGCAGTCTGGCCATCGCTTGAACACTCTTCTGCCAATGTCGGTCGTCGCCGAACACAACGAGAGCCTCGTCAGGAACGCTGGCTAGCATGATTTTGTCATCGCACAATTGAGGTGTTGTGTGCAACTCTCCATCTTGAGAAACGGTATAGGTGATAGGGACCAATAATGCACCAAGCCACTCGACAGGATTAACGATAAATGATCCACTAAGTTCATGAGGGCTATTGCGAAGCAACCCGCGCTCACCAAATAAATGTTTGGGAGTATTCTCTCGAGACACAGCGGAAGCATTCGCGACTTCACTCTCTAAATCACGGGGCGATGACCACGGCGCAAACAAAAGGGCAACTATGCCAGCTATCCCAATCACTGTAGCAAGGGCGACAATGCGTTTCATAGTTATGGGCAATCTCCATCCGAAAGAGCCTCACTCAGAAAACGATGATTCTGAGTTGGTTCACAATGCCAACTGCAATCACCCAAAAAGTCCTTTTCTTCTCTACACTCTAATTGAACTTCAAGAACTTTACGATAACCAACAGGTACATCGACGGTGAAAGAATGGTTGCATGAATCACAGTAATGCTGATTGATCTCAGACGAGCCTGCATCATCTTGGGGAATAATAGGGCTTGTTGAAAATAATAAAAAAGAGACAAAGGAAAGAAGAGCGGATTTCATGGGAACGAATCTGGGTCCTTCTCTCGCAGATTAACTCTCAAATAACTCCAAGTCAACCCGCCGTGAGGGTGAATGATTTATTAGTGCCGCTGGACGGCGGCGTGAGCCAACCGTTCGGCAAAACGCGCATGCCCGTTTTCTTCCAGAGCCAAAATAATGTCGGCGCTGCCAGGGTCAGTCGGCGGATAAAACACCCCACAGTTAGGGTTAATCTCGAGCATAAAAGGTGTGCCCCTTTTATCGACACGGATGTCGCACCGCCCGAAACCCGCGCCGCCTAATGCCGTGAAAAAACGCGCGGATTCATCGCGAAGTCGTGCGGCTAAATTTTCGTCGATGACAGGAAAACTCGACAGCCCATCGTAATCAACCCACTTTAGATCTTCGTGCTTAAACGCCTCACCCTCAGGGAAGCGATATTGAATCGGTGTGTAAGCCAACGGCGCCGAAGCGTCGTCGGCGTTTTCGACCACCAAAACCGTGCATTCGATACCGTCGATATATTCCTCAATCAACGCCCCACCATGCTTTTGCATGATGCGACCGGCCTGCATCATCAATTCAGCTGCTGTCTCGACTTTTGATTCGGGAGTCAAATCCACACTCGCGTAACTGCTGTAATGCTTTACAAAAAGTGGGAAACGCAATTCATCCGCGGCTCGCGCAACATCGGCAATTGTGCGCGCGTGAATCCCGGCTGGCGATGCGATGCCGGCACGAGCGCAGGCCTCTTTCATTTGCATGCGCGTCGGTTCGTAATAATTGGATGTCGCGCCCGTAAACGGAACCCCGTAACGCTCAAGCATTTCGATGACTTCAATCCCGGGCATGTCGTCCTGATCGGCGGCGCCGTCGCATAGATTGAAAAACAAATCAAACTCACCCGATTGAATCAGCGGCTCAAGCTCGATCGGCGCAGAAGCCTTATCTGTCAAAGTTGCCAATACCCATTCTGCATCAGGCAGAAAGGGGCGTGGGTCGCAAGGCCAGTCATCGGCCGGAAATGGCACAGTGTCTAGCTCTTGATTGGTAAGCAGGCAGATACGCACAAGATGAGTCTATCCAATCAGCCGCGCGGTTTGTGCGGCTTGAAGGAACACGAACATTTGCACATCTATTCTCGCGCGGCCAATTCTTCCCAACGAGACATCTTGGTGACTAACTGATCGTCTAAAACAGCACGCTCTTTTTGCAATGATGGCACCGTTTCGCCGGCGTCTTGATAGATCGACGGGTCAGCCAGCTTTGCATCGACCTCGGATAACTGCGCTTCATGAATTTCGATTTGCGCCCAAAGTTGCTTGAGCTCTTCCTTTTCTTTAAACGACAATTTAACCACCTTTTCGGACGACTGACTCAACGGCCCACTGGCTTCAACTTGTGCTGGTTTTGCATCTGAAGTTTTTCGAGCCGACGCCCCCACCCGCGAAGGTTTGTCACTTGCCGACGGTGGCGACCACCGCTCCATCAGGCTGCTCACATCGCCCGTGTGCAAAAACGCGCCGCCCAAGCCGTCAAGGTACAAAACATGAGTGGCCACTCGGTCGAGAAACCAGCGGTCGTGACTGACGAGTAAAACGCTACCGTGGAACGCGCAGAGTGCCTCTTCGAGCGCGCGCAAAGTATTCAAGTCAAGATCGTTG
>Ga0233443_1000338_pt1 | contig 53987 bp, 27 predicted proteins | sample SI_123_September_2_FD_182784 | JGI IMG/M metagenome (GOLD analysis project Ga0233443, IMG submission 182784) | Seawater microbial communities from Saanich Inlet, British Columbia, Canada - SI_123_September2016_200_MG | ecosystem: Environmental > Aquatic > Marine > Inlet | place: Canada: British...
TAACCGAACAGAACAGGTTCAATATAATCCCATTGTCCTGATATGGAATCCAGTTCAAAGCTCTCCCAGAAATCTCCGAAAATTTGGTCTTTCGCTGAAATAAACGGAGTAAAGTCAACCATAATTGCGATTGGCTTACTTTCGATATTCCATCTGCCAACTCTAACACTTAATCCTTGCTTTCTGGCTGTTTTCTGCCAGGCCGAATATAAATCCGGTTCTTCAATAAATTCAGGATGATTTTCTGAATCGCGATATACATCCGGGCCAATCATTATCAGATTGTTACCCATTTCATTAACCAAAGTATTCGCCTTTGTTTTTAATACCGTATGTACACCACCAACCTTATTACATACTTCCCAGCTGGTTTCAATGATAACATCGGGACTATATTTCTTGTTTTTCATTTGTTTTACTATATAATTATCTGATATAATACGCTTTACTAAGAATCTTCAAGATTCTGTAAAGGCAACTTTGCAATAATATTTTAGTCTTTAAAGGGCAATTCTATCAATCCCTTAGTAATGTCTGATTCAAACGTTTTCGATAAACAAAAAAACCGGCATACACCGGTATTTTCTTGTTATTTCTTTGATGCAGCCTTCATTTTACGAAGTGCAGACTGATACCTTTTTGTAATTCTTTCCAGCTCTTCCATTGAAAGATTCTCAAGATTTGCGGAAGGACATGTTGCATTAACCCTTGAAATAAAATCACTCAGCACATTCATATAGTTTACAAATGCATCGTAGGGTGAATTGTAGGGATTAAAGTATTTGTGCACATCACCATCGGAGAACCATTTGGTACACATGTAATAGAAGTGATCGCTGGTTTGCAGTAATAACCAGTCATGTTTGATCTGCTCATCGCTACAACTGTATATTTTGTCGTGCAGTGAATATAATTTATCGAAGGCTTCGTCCTGAAGTTCATTTCCCAACCAGGCAGTTAAATCGCGTTCCTCATCGGCCCATGAAATTGTATTTGGCACATGAACAGGAGCAATTACATCGAATTTTTTTACCGCTTCGGACGGCGTTACAAATTTAACGCTTGTGTTTTCAATTAAATATGTTGGGAATGCTTTCAGAAAATCAAAAATCCCGGTATCAATGTGCTGGTGTTCACCGAAGGTTTCATAATCCATAAAGAGGTTGAGAATATCTTCATCCTCTTCCATATTGTCTATCCAATCAACAAGTTTCTCTGAGGTAAGTGGCCATTCATTCCAACCCTGATTTGAAAATCGAAATGCTATATCATCACTTAATCTGAAGTTCTTGAGCAGAACTTTAATCTTTGGATTAAGTGCATTGCTGTACAAATAATTCGGACTCTTCCAACCCAAAACATGCTTAGCTCCTTCTGTCAAAATACCTTTATAGCCCATCTTTCCGACCATTTCGCCAATCTCATCAGAATAGATTAGCTCCGTATTTCTAAAAATCTTTGGCGTAACATTAAAGTGCTCTTTCATTTTAGCTCTATGCAGTTTAACCTGAGCTTTGAATTCCTTTTCCGATTTCAATGAAGCCAGCGAGTGGGCATAAGTTTCGGCAAGAAATTCAACATTCCCGGTTGCTGCCAACTCTTTGAAGCTGTCGAGAACCGCAGGTGCATATTTCTCAAATTGCTCAATAGCTGAACCGGTAATTGAGAAAGTAAGTTTGAATTTCTTACCATGCTCCTTAATCAGATCTAACAATATTTTATTCGCAGGCAGATAGCAGTTGTTTGCTACTTTTTCCATGATGGTTCTATTGGAATAATCATCAAAATAGTAATGATCATTGCCGATATCGAAGAACCGATATCTTCTTAATCGAAATGGTTGGTGTACCTGGAAATATAAACTAATTGCTTTCATATATATATTTTCTTTTTTCTTATTCTAAAATTCATCAATAGCTGACTGATAAACATCTTTCACTTTAAGAGCAGCATTTTCCCATTTAAGGCTATCAACTTCTTCCTTACCATAATCCCTGAACATATTCTGAAGACCTTCATAGGCCAGCAGGCCATAAATAGCATCAGCCATGGCATCAACATCCCAAAAATCAACCTTTACCGCATGTTTCAGAATTTCTGAAACACCTGACTGTTTCGATATAATAACAGGCACATTGGAGCGCATTGCCTCCAGCGGTGAAATACCAAATGGTTCACTAACTGATGGCATGACATATACATCGCTCATATCGAACATATTTGGAACTTCATCACCCTTCAGGAAGCCGGCAAAATGAAACTTATCTGCAATACCCAGAGCTGCAACACGTTTGATGATCTTATTCATCATGTCTCCGCTTCCTGCCATTACAAACCGAACATTGTCGTATTTACTCAAAACTTTCGCTGCTGCTTCAACAAAATACTCAGGTCCTTTTTGGAAGGTAATTCTTCCCAGAAAAGTAACAATCTTCTCCCTTACACCTTTGGTATACTGATAGTCGAACTTGTTTTCTACCGGTTCAACAGCATTGTGCACCGTTACTACTTTATCTGGATCGATACCATACTTTTCTATTACAATCTTCCGGGTCAGGTTCGAAACTGCGATTACCTTATCAGCAGCAGCCATGCCTTCCCGTTCAATCTCGTAGACAATCGTATTTACATTTTCACCGGTTCTGTCGAATTCTGTAGCATGCATATGAACGACCAGTGGTTTTCCGGAAACTTCTTTTGCAGCAATTCCCGCCTTATAGGTTAACCAGTCGTGCGCATGAATAACATCAAAATCATTTTCTGAGGCTATAACAGATCCAAGTAATGCATAACGCGATACCTCCTCCATCAGATTCTTACCATACTTTCCGGAAAACTTAAAATTGCCACCAAAAACAGAATCAACTTCCTGCTTTTTATCCAGCACATCTTCCGTAAGCAGATTCTCATACTCCTCAGGAGATAGATAAGGAATTAGGTTGGACCCTACTTCCACATAGGTTAATCTTTCCCAAAACTCCTTATTCTTGATAATCTTTTCGGTTAATCCCTTTCCTTCAGCCTGTTCCAGCTTTAAAAAACTCTCATCCTCATCACCATACGCTTTTGGCACCACAAACATAATATCTGTATTGTGATGCGCCAGCCCTCTGGTAAGACCATAACAAGCGGTTCCTAATCCTCCTGTAATGTGGGGCGGAAATTCCCACCCAAACATTAATACCTTCATTATTTAGTCTTTTCAAAATTCTTAACTAATTCACCTAATCTAATAATCTCAGCAACGCTTCTTGCATACGAGATTGCACCACATGGTGAGTGTGGTGGATCACCATCATAAACCTCTGAGATAGTTCCCAGTCCATGTTGAGCCATTTCTTCCTCAAAGCCATTATATAGCTTTTTGATATAACTCACTCCGGATTGTTCATAAATCTTTAAATAGCCTTCTGCAAAATGCCCCAGCAACCATGGCCAAACCGTCCCCTGGTGATAAGCCTTGTCTCTTTCCTTCTGGTCTCCGCTATATACACCTTTATAATCCGGATGTTTTGGAGAAAGTGTACGCAAGCCTTTAGCAGTAACAAGTTCTTTATCAACTACATCAATAATTGATTTCCATTTTGCATTTTCAATAACCGGATATGGCAGGGAAATGGCAAAAATCTGATTTGGTCGTACAGCCCAATCTGTTTTTTCATCGTTTGCATAATCGGCCAGATATCCTCTCTCTCTGTTCCAGAATACCTGCTTAAACGATTTTTCCACAAGCTCCGGTACGTTTTTCCATTCTTCGATGAAAGCTTTATCCTTTGCTCTTCTGGCAACGTCAAGTCCAAATTTAATGGCATTGTACCACAATGCATTTACTTCGACAGCATATCCGGTACGCGGAGTTACCGGCCCGTTTGTCGACATAGCATCCATCCAGGTTAATGCAGTTCCATGTTCACCGGACCAGATTAAACCATTGTCGCTCATATGAATATTGAAAGAAGTACCCTCCTTGTATCCTTGAAGAATATCTTTCATTTTCATCCAGTAGTTATTGATCACCTCGGTGTGTTTTCTGGCCTTCTGAGCATATTGCTGTATCGCCCAAAAAAACCACAATGGTGCATCAACTGAATTAAGCGCTACACTTTCAACTGTTCCCATATTTGGAAAAAGTGCTCCATTCAATTCATCGGACATGGTATCCAGAACAGCCTTACACTCATTGGTATTTCCTGTTGCAAGGGTTAATCCGGGAAGTGAAATAAAGGTGTCTCTACCCCATCTTCCAAACCAGGGGAACCCTGCCATTATTTCAGTTTTATTATTCTTGTGAACCAGGAATTGCTGTGCTGCATTCTTTAGATTATTTTCAAAACTATCTCTCGGAACGCGTACTGAGATCTCTTTATTGAATTGCTTTGCTATAGACGCGGCTGTGGTTTGTTTCGTGCCCGCAGAAATGGTAACACTTTCACCCTTTTTGATTGTAAACTCAAAAAAACCGGGAATGAATAAATCTTCCTGATATTCATAACCTCTCTTCTGATCTTTTATATATTCAACGTTGCGATACCAATCCGGTGATCCGACAAACTCATTCTTCTTGGAAACCTGCATAAAGAGCTCAGGATAACCATCGTACATTCTTGTTTTAATGCCATTCGGAATTTTCTGATACCTGGTGTTGGCATAGAGGTTTTCCTTACTTACTTTATGTACATTTCTGAACGCTAAAAATGGTTGCACCCTAAGTGTTGTTGGACTATTTGCATCTAATAATGTGTATCGTAATAAAATCCGTTCCTCATTACCTATCAGGATTATTTCCTTCTTCAATTTTACACCACCTACACGGTATGTAATTGAAGGAATCGGTTCCAGTTTGAAATCCATGGCATATTTGTGCCCTTTAGGCTCCCATGTATTTCCCGGATATTTGTGTATACCTAAACGAAATTCTGCTCCCCGCTGAATCACTGTTTCATCAATGTCGGATAGAATAACGTGATTATCGTTATCCAATTCCGGAACCGGGCATACCAATAATCCATGGTATTTTCTGGTATTTGAAAAAATTACAGTGGTATTTGCATAGGAACCTGCACGATTAGAACGCAATAATTCTACACCTAATGAATACTCAAGATTTATTAATTGTTTCTTTTTTATATCTAAATAACCCATGTTACTAATTAATATCAATTCTGATTTAAACCTAACCTGTTGATTTATATTTGTTTACCTTTGAAACAAGTCCAATTTTCTCCGGATGCAAAGAAATATAAAATATATGAAACTACCTTAAGTATTAGTTAATTATGAAGGCCTTGACTTAATAATTTGATAGTATAATTCGTTTGCAAAAAGCGGTGCAAACCTTTGCAATTTGGATTATGAGATAATTGTTAAATCTTTAATAATTTAATTTAGGTCTGAAAAAAACTTTCTGAGCACGGGAACTTTCATCTAGAATAACAATCCTTGTTCACTTGATCTTTTCTTTCCAAGATGAGTATAGGCAAGATCGGTCACTTCTCTTCCTCTGGGTGTTCGTTTAATGAATCCTTCTTTGATGAGAAATGGTTCATATACTTCTTCAATGGTTCCGGCATCTTCGCTAACGGCAGTTGCAATTGTCGTAATACCTACCGGGCCACCCTTGAATTTATCAATAATGGCATTCAGAATACGGTTGTCCATTTCGTCCAATCCGTGGGTATCAATATTCAGAGCCTCAAGGGAATAACGGGTTATTTCCAAATCGATGTTACCGTCACCTTTTACTTGTGCAAAATCTCTTACTCTTCTGAGCAGTGAGTTTGTAATACGAGGTGTGCCTCTGCTCCGGGAGGCTATCTCCGAAGCCGCCTGATCGCTAATATGTACATTCATTATGGAGGCTGACCGCTTAACAATGCCAGTTAAAACAGTAGAATCATAATATTCTAAATGAGAATTTATACCAAAGCGGGCTCTAAGCGGGCTGGTTAACAGTCCTGATCTGGTAGTAGCACCCACCAGGGTAAAGGGATTCAGCTCAAGCTGTATTGATCTGGCGCTGGGACCTTTGTCAATCATTATATCAATCTTGAAATCCTCCATGGCAGAGTAGAGATACTCTTCCACAACCGGGCTCAGGCGATGGATTTCATCAATAAACAATACATCGTATTTTTCAAGATTTGTGAGCAGGCCAGCCAGATCACCAGGTTTGTCCAACACCGGTCCTGATGTTACTTTCAGATTAACATCAAGTTCGTTGGCAACAATATTGGCAAGGGTTGTTTTACCTAAACCCGGGGGTCCATGTAGTAAAACATGATCGAGGGCTTCACCCCGCATTATTGCAGCTTTTACAAATATTTTTAAATTATCAACAATCTTCTCCTGACCGTTGAAATCACTAAACTCAACAGGGCGAAGTTGTTTTTCAAATTCTTTATCATTGTTGGAAAATTGCTGATCCCTTAAATCAAATTCTTCAACCATCTATCCTTTCTATCCAATATTATATCCGAGATCTACAAGTAATCTTTGCAGTTTGTTAAGTTCAAAAGGTTTATTTAAATAACCTGTCATTCCTACTTCGTAACATTTTTTACGATCCGATTCCAATGTATCAGCTGTGACTGCAATAATTGGTGTTTTTTGTCCTTTTGCAGTTTCCTTGATTCTAAGCGTAGCTTCAAACCCATCCATGACAGGCATCATAAGATCCATCAGAACAACGTCGAACTCCTCCTGAGCAAATTTGGCAACAGCCTCTTTACCATTGTCTGCAAAGATGACTGTTTGGTTCAATGACTTAAGTTTATTGCCAATAACCAATTGATTGATCTTGTTATCGTCAACAACCAGAAATTTTAATGCTTGAATAGGCGAAGTCATTTTTTATCCTCTTTTAAATTGCTATCATCTATTTTTTTTCCGTTGATCTTGTATTCTTTATCGTTTCTAAACGATATTGTTATGAACAAGGTTCCATCTTCATTGTATTTTTTCCAAAGCTTTTCTCTGCTTCCGAAAACATAATGTCTTTCTTCCTCTAATTTACCATTTTCGAAGTACCATTTATGCTTTCCATCTTCCTGTCCCTGGATGAAACTTCCTTCAAATTTAAGTTTTTCATCGGAATAAAAATAATTCCAGCGTCCTTCTTTTAACCCGTCCTTATATAAACCTTTTTCAAAATGACCTCCTACCTTATTGGTCCACTCACCTTCTTTCAGTCCATCTAAATAGTCTCCATGTTCAATCAAGTCTCCATTTCTGGCATATTCAGAAGATAAACCATCTTCCCTTCCTTTATTGTATATTTCAACGCGCTTGAGTTCTCCACAATCGTAATACCATTTCCATTCCCCATTAAAACGGCCTGATTTATAGGATCCCTCCTGCTCAAGATTACCTTCTATGAAATAAAATTTCCATTTCCCTGTCTTTCTTCCTTTGAGATAACTTCCTTCAGACTTAACTTCACCGGTGGGATAAAAGAAACTCCATTTTCCCTCTTTTCTACCATCCTCATTCAAAGTTCCTGAACTTGTAATATTTCCAAATTCATCATACACAGTGCTAACTACAATTTCTGAATTTTCAGTATAGTTTTTATGATCACCAACCGGAACGGTATCTCTATATCCACCAGTCGATTTAAGACTTCCATCAGCATAGTATGATTTTTTGATTTTTATTTTAGGAATGGATTTAAGATTAGTCTCTCTTATTTCCCCATTATAGTATCTTATATTCTTTCTGAGCTGCCCTTTAATATCAAATTCTTTATAATAACCGTGAAGCTTACCGTTTAAATAATTTGCTTCAATATGAACCCGGTCGTTGGGATGATAACTGATCCATAAATCCTGTTTTAAACCCTGATCGTCGTAACGGTTTATTTTCTCTTTCTTAATAATGATATCATTTCTGAACTGATAGTAAGTTACGATTCGGCCTCCACTATTAAACTCCTTTCCCAAGCCATGTTTCCTACCATTTTTATAGTTAAACTCCTGATAAAGATTTCCTTCCCTATAATAGAATGATTTATTCTGTCGCTTATCTTTTACGAATAACTCTTTGGAGACAACATTACCCTTTTTATTTCCATCCTTATCTTTTGTATAGCTGAAAATGTAGTAATATCCGTTCTTTTTACCTTTATGATAATTGATGATTTCTGTTGTATCGCCAGCTCCATCATAAAAAATCCAGGGTCCTTCCAAATCAAAATTTTGACGATTTCCCTCGGTTTTTAGAATACCGTCAGGATGATAGGTTTTCCAGTAACCATTTGGTTTTCCATCTTTTATTATTCCTTCACTTGATACTCGATCATTAGGATAATAATAATAAGTATATCCTTCAGGAATACTATCGTTTTGCTGCGAAAAACCAACAACAGAGATTAGAAGTAAAGCATTGAAAAATACTTTTTTCAGCATAATTAAAGACCTAATTTTTCAGATATATCGAGCATTCTTCTTATCGGTTTTTCAGCCTCTACCCTTAAACTCTCATCGAGAATCACTTGTGGTGTGCCATATTTCATGCATATATAAAGTTTTTCCAGGGTATTCAATTTCATAAAGTTGCAGTCGTTGCATGCACAGGTTGAATCATTTGGAGGAGCAGGAATAAATAGCTTTTGAGGATTTGATTTTTGCATTTGATGAATGATGCCAGATTCCGTTGCAACAATGAACTTCCTGTGCTTGCTGTTTATTGTATAATTCAATATAGATGATGTTGATCCAATATGGTCTGCCACCATAAGAATCGGTTTTTCACATTCGGGATGTGCCAGAATTTTGGCATCCGCATTCTCCTCTTTGAGCTTTAATATTTTCTCCAGACTGAATTGCTCATGAACATGACAGGCTCCATTCCATAAAACCATTTCTCTTCCTGTTATACTATTGATATAGTTACCCAGGTTTTTATCGGGTGCAAAAATCAATTTTTGTTCCTTAGGAAAACTGTCAACAATTTGTTTGGCATTGGTTGAAGTACATACAACATCAGTTAGAGCCTTTATTGCTGCAGAGGTATTTACATAAGATATGACGAAATGATCAGGATGTTTATCTCTGAATTTTTTAAATTCATCAGCTGGAGCTGATTCAGCCAGTGAGCAGCCGGCATTTAGATCCGGTAATAACACTGTCTTATCTGGAGATAATATTTTTGCTGTTTCTGCCATAAAATGAACTCCGGCAAACACAATAACATCTGCCTGTGTTTTTGCAGCTTGCTGTGCCAGTGCCAGACTATCTCCAACAAAATCTGATATATCCTGAATTTCGGCTGTTTGATAATAATGCCCAAGAATAATAGCGTTTTTTTCTTTTTTCAACTTTTCTATTTCCTCAAGCAAATTGATTGCCGGATCCAATTTGACATCAAGAAATCCTTTTTCAGCTAAACTTTGATCGTTAATTAACATATCAATTAATAAATATATTAAATTTAAATAATCTATGCTTTTTATATTATTCGGTTAATACTGTTTGCAAAATAACAGCAAATTATTTGTTTTTTAGTGAATGATGAACTTTATAGTTCAATATTAACATATCTTCTAAATTTACCTCATTTACTAATAGCCCTTTACAAACTCTATCAACATGTAGTTGATAACCTGAACCAACACTTATAGTTGATTTTATTATCCAATTATTTCGTTTGCTATCTGTTCATAAATTGACAGATGTAAATCAATAAATAAACTTGACTTTTTTTATAAAATTTTGTAAGTGTTATTAAATATGGATGAAGCAAAAAAAGTTTTTAGAAAGAGTGGAATAGATTTCAACAGGTATTAACACATCATGTGTTAATAACAGTACGAGTGAAAAATTTAAATTGTGAAGTAGTTGAGAAGCGTTCATTTTTAATTTTAGTTTGACTTATATGGAATCATAAAGAATATCAAATTTTATTACATCAGAGATTTTTAATTAGAAAAGTTATAAGTAAAAATGAAAAGTTCATATGAAAAGAAGTTTGATTAAAATGTAAAACATGAAATGGACGAAATGAAGCTAAGCAGAGTTTAATATTTATGTACTACTTTATATAATTCATATTATATATAATTCTCAGGGCTTCTAAAAGCTTTAAAACCTAACATACTCAACTATAATTCTGATATTTATATACATTTGCAAAAAGTTCAGAATAATGATCAAAAAAATAGCGTTGGCATGCGATCATGCGGGATATGAAATGAAGATAGAACTTATTAACTATCTTAAATTCAATGGTTATGAAATAGAAGATCATGGAACTCATTCAACAGATAGCTGTGATTATCCCGATTTTGCTCATCCAATGGCTCAATCTGTAGAAGATGGAAAATCAGATATTGGCATCACATTATGCGGAAGTGGAAATGGAATTAATATGGTAGCCAATAAACATGAGAAAATTCGTTCTGCATTATGTTGGGAAGTTGAATTGGCAAAAATGGCAAGACTTCATAACGATGCAAATGTATGTTCTCTTCCAGCACGATATATTTCACTTGAAAAAGCGAAAGCTATTATTGATACATTTCTTTCTACCAATTTTGAAGGTGGAAGACATATTGCCAGAATTAATAAAATACCATTATAGTTTTTGTTAACTCATATATTATGATCAAATGAAGATCAGTAGTAAATTTCAAATAGATTCGGAAAGAAAGGCTTTTGATAAACAACATCGAAAAACTATTAGCTTTAATATGAAGCAATACAATGCTGCAGTATCTCGAGGCATGAATGAGTATGTTGATCTTGACCTGGCAAAAGAACGAAGTTCTTATTTAAAAGAAAAGGTTTTAAATAACTGGGATCAATATTTACTGGAATTTGAAACGAACTTTACAAACAATGGCGGTGAAGTTTACTGGGCTAAAGATAGCAAGGAGCTCATTGATCAGCTGATTGAAATATTAAATGAAGAAGAAAGCACTTCTGTGGTTAAGAGTAAATCGATGACAACAGAAGAGGTTGAGCTGAACGAACATCTTGAAGAAAACAACATCGAAGTTGTGGAAACTGACCTGGGTGAATTTATTGTTCAGGTAGCGGGAGAAAAACCTTATCATATTGTTACTCCTGCAATGCATAAATCGAAGGAAGATGTTGCCGAGCTATTTTGTGAAAAATTCAATACACCAATTGAAAGTACTCCGGAAGAATTAACTGCGTTTGTAAGAGATCGTCTTCGAAGAAAGTTTCTGGATGCTGATGTAGGAATTACTGGAGCAAATTTTATTCTTCCGGATATAGGAGCTGTTGCTCTTACTGAGAATGAAGGAAATGGATTAATGACCATGGCTTTTCCTAAAATTCATATTGTTATTGCAGGAATTGAAAAGCTTATTCCCTCCTATAAGGATCTGACCAGATTCTGGCCAATTCTGGCAACACACGGAACAGGTCAAAAAGTTACAGTTTATAGCTCCATCATCACTGGACCAAAAAAGGGTGATGAAAAGAACGGTCCTGAAAGAATGATTGTTTTTCTTCTGGATAATGGAAGAACAGAATTGTTTGCAAAAGATGATCAGTACAGTGCATTAAAATGTATCAGGTGTGGATCGTGTCTGAATGCTTGTCCTGTTTATAAAAACATTGGAGGATATACCTACAATAGTACTTACAGTGGGCCCATCGGTGCAATTATTACTCCCCATCTGAATGGTATGAAGGATTTTGGGCATTTAAGTTTTGCCAGTTCCCTGTGTGGTAAATGTAAGGATGTATGTCCGGTAAATATTGATATTCCGCAGCTTTTACTCTTCAATAGAAGGGATTACGTACGTCAGAATTCCAAAAAAGTGGAAAACACGATTGTAAAAAGTGCAGGATATTTCCTGGAGAAAAGAAAGAGATTGGACCTTTTCCCACATGGAATAAAAAATATATCTTTAGGCAATATGGCTAAAAAAGTTTGGGGACCCAGACGTTCGTTTCCTGTATTCAAAGAGTCGTTTAGTAGTCAATGGAAGAATAAAAAAATAGAATAGTATGATGTTATCGAATACATGTCGCTATGCTGTCAGAGCCACAATTTATCTGGCAGTAAATGCTTCTGATGGTAGAAAGATTGGTATCAAAAAGATATCAGAGGATCTCGATATTCCAACACCCTTTCTTGGAAAAATATTACAAATGTTGGCAAAGAGAGGGATTCTGAGTTCTACCAAAGGCCCGCATGGTGGATTTGGAATTGGTAAAGATCCCAATAAAACTACACTTTTTGAAATAGTCGATATTATTGATGGTGACGACCTATTTAACAGATGTTTAATAGGCGTGAGAAGTTGTAAGGATGAGGATAAACCTCCCTGTGCCATTCATGATGAGTATGTTCAAATAAGGGAAGAGATTAAAAAACTTGCTGAAACAGCTTCTATTCAAAATCTTGCAGATAATTATGAGAATGCTGCAGAAAAGCTTGGTTTATAGGCTGATTATTGCACCGTTATTTCTCCGCTGATTGATCTTTTTAAACAATCAACTATTTCCTGTTGGCCGGATTTATTTCCCAGGACAAACATCAACTTAGTAACTGCCGCTTCCGTAGTTATATCATTACCACCGATAACTCCTGCTTCAAGAAGCGGTAAAGATGTTTCATATAAACCCATATTTACACTGCCGGCACTACACTGCGATACATTTAGAATTACAATCCCGGATCTGCTTGCCTTTTTTAACAATGTGGTAAACCAAATGCTGCTTGGAGCATTTCCGGAACCAAAAGTTTCAAGGACCAAACCCTTCAGACCTTCAATGTTTAATATCGCATCAACCACCGGTTTGCTAATACCGGGAAATATTTTCAGAATAGCAACATTAGTATTCAATTTGGTGTGAATCTGTAAGTCAGAGCTATGAGTCGGATAATGAATTGCTGAATAATTAAAGTTTAAATGTATTCCCGCAGTTGCAAGCTTTGGATAATTATCAGATTGAAAAGCATCAAAATGTTCTGCATTATATTTGGTTGTACGGTTTCCTCTGAAAAGTTGATTCTCAAAATAGATACAAACTTCGGGGACCAATGGTTGTCCGTTTTTCTGAGATGCTGCTATTTCAATTGAAGAAATGAGATTTTCCTTACCATCAGTCCTTAACATTCCGATGGGCAACTGAGAACCGGTAAAGATTACAGGCTTATGTTGATTTTCAAGCATGAAAGAAAGTGCAGAAGCAGAGAAAGCCATGGTATCGGTACCATGAAGAATAACAAAGCCATCATAAAGAACATAGTTAGCTTTTAGAATTCTTGCCAGTTGAATCCACGCCCTGGGATTTACATTTGAGGAATCAATTACCGGATCGAAGGTTATAGTTTCCAGATTGAATCCAAATGCTTTTAGTTCAGGTACCTGTTTCAGTATATGATCAAAATCGAATGGTTGCAGCGAACCAGTTACAGGATGTTGAACCATTCCAATGGTTCCGCCGGTGTAAATAATAAGGATAGAAGTTTTCCTCTTCATCGGGCAAAGATAATGAAAGAACTAATGAAAGAATTCCCTTCCGCTCATCTCAAAAGAAAAACTACTGGCAAAATCTCTGCAAAGCAGCATTGGCCTGTTTGAATCCTAATCCAGCTGCCTTTTGCAAATCAACACATCCTCCGGCCTGATCTCCCATACTTGCTTTAGCAATTCCCCTGTTAAAATAGGCATAATCAAAATTAGGTTTCAGACGAAGAGTTGTGGAAAAGTCCTTAACCGCATTTTGATACGATTTCATGTTCAAATAGATAACGCCACGATTCAGGTAACCCTGCATATTATTGGGTTGTTGCGAAATTGCTATGTTCAAATCCGAAAGAGCTTCTTCCAGAGCACCTGTTTTCGCCAGTAATATGCCCCTAGAAACATAAGCAGGAGTGTAATCCGGTTTCAATTCAAGAAAGCTTGTATAATCTTTAATTGCACCTTCCGGATCATTGTTTTTGGATTTGGCATCAGCAAGATTGAAATAAGCCTGAGCAAACTTTGGTTCCCTGTTAATTGCATCCGAAAGTACCTGAATAGCTTCCTGAAGTCGGCCGAGTTTGCCCAGCGAAATACCAAGGTTGTTGTAAACAAATAAAGAGTTGGAATTAAATTGCAGGGCGTTTTTATAATCCTGAACCGCCTGATCGTGTTTATTGAGATTAGCACTGGCTAATCCACGGTTATTCCAACCAACCGATGATTCGGGATACTTAACTGTAACATCAGTAAAAAGGGTGTAACTATCTTTCCAGACCTTAACCCTATTGAACGACATTAGGGTAAAAATTATAATGCTGATGGCAATGATTCCTCTGGACAGCATACTATTCTTCTTATCCATAGTATGAATAAGATAATGAGAGAAGAACAGGAGAATGCCAATTGCAGGGATGTAAATATATCTGTCGGCCATTATAAAATCACGAAGAGGCATTAGTTGAAGAACAAGAATCATGTTTGCCACAAAAAAGAAGAGGCCGAAAACGAATAAACGATTCTTGTTAAAGAGTTTAAAGAATAAATAGATAAGTGCCAGCACTGGCAATATAAACAGATATAACCACGAAGGGAAGAACTCGTAATTTTCAACCGGATATGGATGAAAAGCGGATAGTTTATAAGGAATTACCAACTCCGTTATATAGAGAACAAATGCATAACACGAGTAAGCTATTTGCTGGTAAAGTGGAAATGATTTGTCGGCCTGAAAAAACTCACCTGTTTTACTTGCCTGAATAGTTATCAGTCCCATTACAATGGCAAAAGCAAAGAATGGGATTTTTTCCAGTAAAACTTTTCTGCTGATTAAGTTTCGTTGCAGCAAATAATCAATTCCAACGACACTCAGCGCTAATGTAACCGCCTGTTCTTTGCTTAAAAAGGCAAGAACAAAGAAAAGCAGGGATAATAATAGATACGAAAGATTGAATTCACTTTTAACATACTTAATGTAATTCCAAAGTGATAGCAGGAAAAAGAGGGTGTAAAGCACCACTTTTTGCGCAGATATCCAGCCAATCGATTCAGCCTGTAAAGGATGAAGAGCAAAGAGTGCTGCAGTAAGCAGAGCAATTTTCTTATGCTTAACCAGGGTATCAACGATCAAAAAAACCAGAAGAATATTTATCAGGTGGAATAACAGGCTAAAAAGATGAAGCAAGAAGGGTTTACCTCCGCTTAAATGATATTCAAGTCCCAGAAAAAGGGTTGTAACGGGTGCATATTGACCTTTGTAATATTCGCCGAATAATGTCGGTAAGGATTCTACCGAAAGCTCGAGAACTTGTGGATTTTCCTGGATAAACCAATCATCATCCCAATTAACAAATCCGTTTTGAAGAGATGGCGTAAATGTAATAAAGGTCAAAACGATCAAGACGACTAACCATAATTTGTGCTTGAACACTTTGGCTTCAACTTTCTTTTTTTTAGCAATTTTTTTTGACATGCTATTCCTTCTTATGATAATAACCTAGCTTATGAAACATGGCAACACGGATAATATCTTTCAACATACCTAATCCATGTCTGATCACCTGAACTGTTTTACTATCGTTACATCTGAATTGTACAGGAAGCCGATCAATTTTATATGCTCGTTTAACCGCAATTGATATGAGTTCAACATCAAATGCAAATCCATTGATTCGTGCCACAGAAAACAGATCCATTGCAACGCTTTGTTTAAAGGCTTTCATTCCGCATTGAGTATCATGTAAACCGTCGGTGAACAATTTACTGACAATTTTTGAGAACAGATCACTTCCCAGTTTTCGGGTTACCCCAATTTTGGTATAATAAGATGATCCGGGCAAAGTTCTGTCACCGACAACAATGTCGTTATTTCCTTCTTTTAAAGATTGGATGAAATGCAGAAAAGCATCAAACTGAAAGGGTATGTCAACGTCGGTAAAAAAACAAATCTCACCACTACAGTGTTTTATACCTTCCCGTACGGCGGCACCCTTTCCTGTATTTTTTACAAGCTGAATAAATTTACACTGTAGTTCCTTTGCAACTGTTCCTGTTTGTCCATTATCATCCGAACCATCGTCAACAACAACAATTTCTGCAACAATTTCAGAGGCATTCAGAAATTGTATAAATTCCGGAAGTTGTTTGCTCAATATTCCGGCTCCCTTAAAAGTTGGTATTACAATGCTGATCATTTCCCTTACTGCTACTTTATTCCGCTAAAATAGTTATTCGTTTAATTTTAACCCTATCAATATTCACAAGTGTTCAAACTCTTGTTGATAGAACTTCTCTTACAGCACGCACTTCTTAATTCAATAATTGTAATTTTGTGCCAATTACAAAGCTCAATGTTATGTCGGTGAAAAGTGCTTACTTTTTTGTTAAACTGGAAGGTTGGTTATCATTGTTTATTAATCTGATACTATTTGTGTTGAAGTATTGGGCCGGAATCGTTTCAGGCTCCGTTGCACTAATTGCAGATGCATGGCATACCTTGTCCGATTCTCTCACCTCAGTTATTGTTTTGGTAGGAGCCAAAATATCAGAAAAACCACCGGATGAAGAGCATCCCTTTGGTCACGGCAGAGCAGAAGCAGTTGCTTCAATTATTATAGGGGTTATATTGGTAGCAGTTGGTTTAAAGTTTTTCCATGAAGGCTTCGAGCGCCTGCGAGATGGAGAGGAAGCTCATTTTGGCACTCTTGCGATTATTGTAACTGTTATTTCCATTCTGTTTAAAGAAGTACTTGCGCAGTTTTCCATCAGAAAGGGCAAGGAGTTGAAAATGTATTCCATGGTGGCGGACGGATGGCATCATCGTACAGATGCTATTTCATCTGTGATAATACTGCTTGGAATATTTGCGGGAGGCTATTTGTGGTGGATTGATGGTGCCTTAGGTATGATTGTAGGTGCAATGATTGTCTGGACTGGTTATAGGATATTGAACGATACCATCAAACCTCTTTTGGGAGAAAACCCGGATGATGAAATTGTTGAAAACCTTGAAAAATTATCCGAACAAATTTATGAGGACGACCTGGACATTCATCATATTCACGTTCATAAATATGGCAGTCATGCCGAGATTACTTTTCATATTGTACTCCCGGGTGAAATGGATTTAAACAGTGCGCATAAAATTACCAAGAGCTTTGTACTGCTGATAGGAAAAGAGTTAAACATGACCGCAACAATTTATCTGGATGCCAAAAAGTAAACAAAAAATTGAATTAATACGCTTCAGGACAGATGATGCCAGTTTGTTTGATAAAGCCAGAATCATCAGAACGGAGGTCTTTGTAATTGAACAGAAAGTAGAAAACAATCTTGAGTTTGATGGATTAGACATAGATTGTATTCACTATTTGGCCGTTGTTGATGATAATCCGGCAGGGACTGCACGATGGCGCGAAACGCAAATTGGTTGCAAGCTTGAGCGCTTTGCCGTCCTGAAAGAGTACCGTGGCATCGGAGTTGGTGATGCTTTGCTTGATTCAGTTTTAAAAGAAGCAAAACCATTAAGCAGAACCATTTACCTGAATGCTCAGGATGTTGCCGTGCGGTTCTACGAAAAGAATAATTTTAAAATTATAGGAGATTCATTTATAGAAGCAAATATTGTACACTATAAAATGATATACAAAGGATAGGAATTTGGAAGCGATCAAAAAGCTGGCAGGGCAAACAGTAATTTATGGAATGGGGACAATAGTTCCCCGATTTCTGAACTATCTCTTACTTACCCCGTTTTACACACGATTATTCGAAAAAGGTGAATATGGTATAGTAACAGAGTTATATGCCTATGTAGCCTTGCTTCTGGTGATTCTCACCTATGGAATGGAAACAACTTCCTTTAGATTTGCCGAGACTGAACGAAATTCAAGAAAGGTTTTCAGTACGGCCATGGTTTCCATACTTGCCAGCTCTACATTCTTTATTCTTCTGATAGGATTGTTGCACGAACAGATTGCCGGCTGGATGCGCTACGAATCAAATAGCGAATACATCATCTGGATGGCCATCATTGTTGCAAGTGATGCCTTTATGGCAATTCCTTTTGCCAGATTAAGACAGCAAAATAAGGCGGTAAGGTTTTCCGCAATCAAGTTCATTGGTATCAGTGTCAATATTGGGCTAAATTTACTTTTTCTGGTATATATGCCCAATTTAAGTGAGAAAGGTTCCGATAGTTTTCTCCTCAGATTTTACAATCCGGAAATTGGTGTTGGATATGCATTCATTGCCAACCTGATTGCAGTTGGTGTTACCTTTCTGCTCCTGATCAGGGATATTATTGAAATCAAATTTGACTTTAGTAAGCAGTTGTTGAAGAAGATGTTGACCTATGCCTGGCCACTCATCATAATTGGAGTTGCAGGTATGATTAATGAGGTTGCCGATAAACCGCTTATGAAATATCTGCTTAAAATTCCGTCAGGAGTGAGCGATGAAAATGGCTATGTAATGGAACAAATAGGTGTTTACGGGGCGAATACCAAAATAGCAGTTCTGATGACAATATTTATTCAAATGTTTAAGTTTGCGGCAGAACCGTTTTTCTTTAATCAGGCCAAAGAAAAGAACTCAAATCAGGTATATGCAGATGTTATGAAGTATTTTGTGGTGTTCTGTATGTTGATCTTTCTGGGCGTAACCCTGTTTATTGATGTGGTTAAATACTTTATAGATGAGAAGTTCCATGAGGGATTGAATGTGGTTCCTATTATCCTAATTGGTAATATGTTTCTAGGTGTTTTCTACAATCTTTCTGTCTGGTATAAATTAAAGGATCTTACCAGGTTAGGTGCTGTTATCGCTATAATTGGTGCGAGCATCACATTACTCATTAACTTTATATTTGTTCCGAACTATGGATACATGGGGTCGGCTTGGGGGCATTTGGCTTGTTATACGGTTATGATGACTATTTCCTATTTGTGGGGGAGAAGATATCTTGCTGTAAATTATGATCTTAAAAGAATCTTAACATATATGGCCATCGGTTTTGCCATCTATGTAATTAGCTTATTCAATCTATTGGATACCACCTGGGCTTTCTATCTCGTTAACTGTGTTTTGTTTCTTCTTTTTGCAGGGATTGTGTTTATTGCAGAAAGAGGAAAATTGAAACAGGTTTTTGTAGGATAATATTCTGCTAAAATTGTAGTTAATTTGCAGATAATAAGAAATAAATAACGGATATATATAGTTCAAAACAACAGTTATATATGTAGATGTAGATTTATGAGCCAATTTGAATGAGCCGGTGGATTTGCCAATATTGGATTAAAGTAGTTGAAAGAATGATAAAGGTTTTACATTATATTTTCGTAGTAATTATGCTTACCGCCCTCGGAGGATGTGGTGTTGGTAAAGGTTTAACATCTGATAAGCATAAAGAGGTACTCACCGAAAAGCAGGAGATGGAATATCTTTTCCATTTTATTGAGGGAAACAAGCTGAAAACTCTTGGTTACTTCAACGATGCCGTTGCCAACTACAACAAATGTCTTGTATTAAAGCCTCAATCCGATGCTGTTAATTACGAACTTGCTAATGTTTACATTTTAAATAACGATTTTTATAAAGCTCTAAGTTATTCAAAGATAGCCGCGAATAAGGATAGAACTAATGTTTGGTATCAACTTTTATATGCGAATCTGCTAATTCAGAATAAGGATTTCAAAGAGGCGGTTTCAACGCTTGAAAGCTATCTTAAACGAGATGCTGAGAACATGGAAGTAAAACTCTTATTGGCCAGCATTTATTCAAGCTCCGGAAAGGATGCAAAGAAGGCAATAGCAATCTATGAATCAATTGAAAACAATATGGGTTTTTCTGAGGAACTTGCCTTTGAGAAAGAAAAGCTCTTTTCAAGAATGGGTGAAAGCGAAAAAGCACTGGAGGAGATAAGGAGGTTAACAATTCTGGATCCGGAGAATCCTCGCTATTATGGTTTGTATGCAGAATCGTTGATTAACTCAGGAAAGTATACCGAGGCGGAAGAAGTTTACAGAACCTTGTTTTTATTGGATCCGGAGAATGGATTGGCTCACCTATCCTTTGGTGAATATTTGCTTAACAAAGGGAAGAAAATTGAGGCATTGGAGGAGCTACGAAAGGGAATGAGCAGCGAATCGCTTTCTGTCAAGTCAAAAGGAAATATGATTATCAAACTCGAAACAACTTATAAGGAATCGATTTCGAGAGCACAGATGATTGAGTTCATAAAAATTATTAATAGGATTCATCCTAAAAGTATTCAGGGGCATGCAATGCTTGCAGATTACTATATGGAAGATAGAAACTTCAGCCAGGCAAGAGAAGAGTTGTTGATCATTCTCGAAAAACAGAAAGAGGTCAGTCGTGTTTGGGATCAGTTGCTGGCTCTGGATTATGAGCTGCTTGATTATACCAGCTTGTACAATCACTCAAAGGATGCAATAGAATTATTCCCCAGTTACAACAAGTTTTACCTGATGCATGCATTTGCATGCGAAAGGCTTAAGAAGTATCAGGAAGGTGCTGACATGCTTGAAATGGGGATCGATTTTGTTGTAGATGACAATGAATTAAAATCTGAGTTTTATGCACAGCTTGCAGAAAACTATAATCGTTTAGACAAGCACGAATCTTCGGATGCCGCTTTTGATAATGCACTGGAACAGAATCCCAAAAATGTTCTGGTATTGAATAACTATAGCTATTATCTTTCTCTGCGTAAAGAAAAACTTGATATTGCCATTCGACATATTGAACTTGCCAATATCATTTCTCCCGATAACAAGACCTACCTTGATACCTATGCCTGGGTTCTGTTCCAAATGGAAAAATATGAAGAGGCTTTGGTAAAGATCGAAAATGCCATAAAGTATGGTGGAGATAAAAGTGCAGTTATTGTGGATCACTATGGTGATATACTCTATAAACTTAACAAAAATAATCAGGCAATTATTCAATGGAAACGAGCAAAGGAAATGGGTTTAAACAGTGTAGAGCTGGATTTAAAGATTGAGAAAGGAAAGATTGAAGAATAAGTTATGATTGATAATTTGAAAGGCAGAGTAGCTTCGCTTATATTGTTTTTAGTGATAATCCTATCATTGCTATTTGTTTCGTGTAACAGGTCAACATCATTGATTTCAAGCTCTAAAGAGCAATATAATAATGAGGTTTTATCCGCGATTGCTAAAGAATATCTCAGCTTTACTACCTTGTCGGCAAAAGTGAAGGTTGAATCCAGTCTGTTCGACAAGAAGAATGTTTTGAAAGGCCAGGTTCGTATAAAAAAAGATAGCATTATCTGGATTTCCCTTAATTTAAGCACTGGATTTCCGATAGCCAAAGCAGTGTTTAAATCAGATAGTTTTATGGTTAACGATCGCGTTAATAAAATGTATTATCACGGTACTTATAAACAATTTGACGAACAGTTTGGTTTTCCTTTGACCTATGAAGCGATTCAGACAACGATGCTTAATGAGATAGCCAGTGGCAAGGATGGTTTATATGAGATCAGGGAGTTGAATTATCGTGGTATGGAAAGCTACAATATTCAAAGTCTGACAGGCGAAAATGGGCTGTCAACTTACATTGTCGACAAGGAAAAGCATAAGGTAAGAAATAGCCATATTCTTTTCGAAGAATCAATAGTTGATGTTAATTATAGTTCTTTTGAGAAGCAGGGAGAAACCAACTTTCCCCTGTTTCTGAATACTATAATCAGAAATAGTAAGAAGGAGATAGAGTTTGATATTGAGCTTTCGCGGCTGCAAATAGATAAAAAACTGAAGTTCAATTTTAAAGTACCTAAGAAATATACCCGGTAGATGAGTCAGCACCCTAAAATATTGATTTACACCATAAGTGCTTTGATCTTATTCCTATGTAGTTTAACAGGGTCAGGCCAGAAGATCGGCGACCTTAAAAAACAAAAAGAGAGGGCAGAACAGGAAATTGCCTTGACGAATAAAATGATTCTCGAGACAGAACAAACAAAAAATAACTCATTGAATCAATTATTACTGATTAAGAAGAAGATCTCTCTTCAGCAGGATCTGATTAAAAATCTTAATGGAGAGTTGGAACATTATTCTTCAAGAATTGATACCGTTGAACAAAACATAAAAAAAGCAGAACAAGAGCTGAAGCTATTAAAAGATGAATATGCAAAAATAATCTATTCGGCTCACAAGAATAAACATGGGATTGATAAATGGTTGTTTGTGTTTTCGGCCTACGATTTTAACCAGGCTTACAGAAGAATGAAGTATCTTCAACAATATTCAGACTATCGGAAGGAACAGGTTGTGTTAATCGAAGAAAAGGAAATTGCTCTGGAGTCATTATCGGATTCACTTAGTGTTATCGCCAATGATAAAAAGGAAGTACTAAATCAGGTAGTTGAGGAGAAAGAAAGATTGCTTGCTGACAAGCAACACGAAAACAAACTCTACGCCCGGCTTCAGCAAAGAGAGTCGGAGTTGCGCAAGGAACTTAGAAAGAAAGAAAGAATCACCAGGCAAATAAAAGCGTCTATTGAGAGAATTCTTGAGGAGGAGAGGAAGAGAAAACTGGCTGCAAACAAAGCCGGGAAGACCTTTAGTCTTACGCCTGAGGAGCAATTGGTATCTGATAATTTCGCAAGGAACAAGGGAAAGCTTCCATGGCCAACCGAACGGGGAGTCATGGTAAGTAGTTATGGAGAGCATGCTCATCCTATATTAAAGGGAATAAAAACTTTTAATAATGGTATCGATGTTAGTACTGTGGCCGGATCCTCTGTGAGAGCTGTATTTAGTGGCGAAGTGAGAGATGTTTGGTCAATTCAGGGAAGAAACATGGCAGTAATTATAAAACATGGAGGCTACTTTAGCGTTTATCAGAATCTGGTTGATGTTAAAGTGAAGCCAGGAGATAAAGTTGAAACAAAAGAGCTTATTGGTACTATATTTACAGACACCCAGGATGGTAACAAAACCGTTTTACATCTTGAGATATGGAAAGGTAGCAATAGAAACAACCCGTATAAGTGGTTAGCAAAATAGGATTTAAGAATGAGTAGTAGTTATCACTCAATAGTAGATAAAATTGACCAATACATTAGGAAGTATTATATCAATCTGATTATAAAAGGTATAATACTATCAGGAATGATCTTTCTGGCTGCATATCTGCTAACAGTGACCATTGAGTATTATGGGCATTTATCTATTGTTGCCCGAACTACTCTTTTCTATTCAGCCCTTAGTATCGTCGCTCTCATTTTTTACAAGACAATCCTGATTCCTCTGATTTGGTTTTCAGGATTCGGCAAAAGGATGAACAGAAAAGAGGCAGCAAAATTAATCGCACGAAAGTTTCCTGAAATCAAAGATAAGTTGCTGAATATGCTCGAACTGAAAGAGCTGGAATCCGGGCCTCTGGAATCGCAGGAGTTGCTGGAAGCAAGTATTGAACAGAGAACACTTGAATTAAAACCATTTGCTTTCATCACAGCTGTTGATATTAAACCGAATATTAATCTCTTGAAATACTTAGGATTAATTACTGCAGTTTTTATAGTTATTCTTGTTTTTAGTCCGGCCATTGTAACCGAGGGCACGGATAGAATAATTCATCACAGAAAATATTATGAAGAGCCGGCACCATTTCAGTTTAAGCTTCAAAACGATTCCCTGCTCATCGAAAAGGGCAAAGACATAGAAATTGATGTTAGCTTATCCGGAGATTACATACCACAAAATGTATATATCAATTTTGGCGGTAATGAATTTCTAATGAATAGCAGTAACATAAACACCTTTCATTATCTCTTTAAAAACCTTAATAATTCTGTTCGCTTTTACTTCCAGTCGGAACAGGTACGTTCTGAGGATTTTATTATTGATGTTTTTCCAAGCCCTTCGATTATCCGGTTTCAGGTTAACATTGATGTACCTTCCTATACACTCGAAGAGGATAAGATCTTGGAAAATATTGGAGATATCACGGTACCGTTTGGATCGAAGGTTAGATGGGAGGTAAATACACAAAACATTGACACTCTTGGATTTAAAATAGGGGAACAGGATTATCCTAAAGTGCATCGCAAGCAGTCGATGTTCACAATCATTTCACAGTTAATGGAAAGTAATTACTATTCCTTATCTGCTAAGAATGAATTTATTGAAAAAGAAGATATTTTAAAATACTTCATTAATGTTATTCCAGACCTTTATCCGGCCATTAATGTTGCCATTGTTCAGGATTCATTAAAACCATTCCTTTATTATTTCAATGGAAAGATTTCGGATGATTATGGTTTTACGAAACTTTCATTTTCTTATCAGGTTGATGATGAGCAGGATACGTTGATTAATCTGCCTGTTGATGGAGGAATTCGGGATCAGGAATTCTTTTTTGCCTATGATTTTAGTACCCTGCATCAGGATGAAAAGGATAAAATAGAGTACTATTTTGAAATTTGGGATAACGATGAAGTAAATGGCAGCAAAGTATCACGAAGCAATCTTTTTGTTTATAGAATCCCGGACAAGAAGGAGATAGAAGAGCTACAAGACCGATCACAGGAGAAAATCGAGAGTCTGGTGGATGAGAGTCGCAAGTTGGCAGAAAAGCTTCAAAAGGAGCTTAAAGAGATGAAGGAGCGCAATATAAAGGAAGAGTTAAGCTCCTGGGAAAAATCTCAAATGGTTGAAAGTATTCTCGAAAAGCAAAAATCTCTTGAGGAGATGCTGGAACAGCTGGCAGATGAAAACCAATTAAAGAATGAAATAGAAAACTCAATCTCTGAAGAGGAGCAGGCGCTTCTGGATAAGCAGGCACAGATACAAGAGCTGCTTGAAAAGCTTATGGATGATGAGTTGAAGGAACTTCTTGAGCAATTGAAGGAAATGCAGCAAAACCTGGATGAGAATAAGCTGGATGAACTTACCGAAGATCTGGAGATGTCATACGAGGACATGGCAGAACAACTGGAGCGTAATCTTGAAATGCTAAAGAAGTATGAGCTGGAACAGGATCTGAATGAAGTGGCCGATGAACTGGAGGAATTGGCAAAGGAACAGGAGGAACTGGCTAAAGAAACTGAAGAGAAGTCGAAAAGTAAAGAAGATTTGTTAAAGAAGGAAGAGGAACAGAAAGAAGCACTAAAAGATATCGAAGAAAAATTCAAAGAAGCGGAGGAGAAGAACGAAGGTTTGAAGAATCCAATGAAAATGGATAACATGGATGATGATTTTCAGGAAGGTGACGATAACTTTAATGAAGACATGAAGGACCTGCAGGGAGGTAAAAACAAGAAAGCTTCAAAGGGAATGAAGAAGAATGCTCAAAAAATGAAGGAAATGTCCAAGTCCTTGCAATTGATGATGCAAAGTAATCAGGCGCAACAGAATCAGGAGAACCTTGATGATCTTCAGCAAATTATAGAAAATCTGCTTACCTACTCTTTTAGTGAAGAAGAAATTTTAAAAGATGCAGGAAGCATTGACAATAATGATCCCATGGTTAAGGATATTATTGACCGTCAGAATAAGGCCAATGATGATTTTGTTGTGATTAAAGATTCATTAAATGCACTGGCCATGAGAGTCCCTCAGGTTGGAACCGGAATCAATAAGGAGTTACTGAATATACAAAAGAGAACAGGACATATTGAGAATGATTTTGAGGATCTGAATATGCGTGCAGCATCAACAGAGCAACAGCACATTATGACATCGGCGAATAATCTGGCGCTATTGCTGGCGGAAGCCAAAAAACAAATGCAGGAGCAGATGTCTATGCAAATGCAGGGTCAGCAACAATGTCAAAAGCCGGGACAGGGAATGCCTATGATGCAGGATATGATGCAAATGCAGAAAGGGATGAAAGAACAAATTCAGGGGATGATCGACCAGATGAAGAAAGGTGAAGGTGGTGGATCGAAAATGGATAAGGATGCACTTAACAAAAGGTTGGCACATATGAAGGCGCAGCAGGAAATGTTCTCTCAAATGATGAAAAAGCTGGGACAAAATGGCGGAGTAAGGCCTGAAACGCAGAAAATTCTGAATGAAATTAATAAACTTGTTCATGAAAATGAGAAGGATTTGGTAAACAAAAGCATTACTCCGGAGCTTCTTAATAGACAGCAACTGATCATGACCAGACTGCTACAGGCTGAAAAATCGGAGAATGAACGAGAGATAGAAAAGAAACGTGAATCAAAGGAAAACAAAGAAGAATTAATAAGTAACCCTGAAAAATATTTTGAGTATAACGAATTAAAAAATAATTTTAAGGAATTATTCGAGTATCAAAACTTGAAGCTTAATAATTATTATAACAATAAGTACAAGGACTATTTGCTTAAATTAAACAACAAGAAGCTACATGAACAACTTAATTAAATATTCATCGGAGCTAAAAACTCTTAATGAGGTCGAGAAACTGGTAGATGAAATAACTTCCGAGTTCAAAATAAGTACTGAGGTATATGGTAAAGTGCAGGTATCTCTAATCGAAGCAGTGAATAACGCTATTCTACACGGTAATAAACTTGACTCAGATAAGGAGGTAGAGCTGTTTTACGAAGTTGAGAATTCAAAGCTGAAGTTCATTATAACAGATTATGGCGATGGATTTGATTTTAGCGATGTTCCTGATCCAACAACTCCCGAAAATATTGAGAAACCACACGGAAGAGGCATCTTTCTAATGAGACATCTCGCTGATGAAATTGATTTCAGAAAGGATGGTACAGAAGTAGAACTTATATTTAATATTTAACTTGGCCCTAACATTCCACACGGAAGAAATAAACTTCCGCCTGAACAATGAAGATGAAATAGGTAGAACAATCGAGAAACTAATTGTTCTTGAAGGATTTGAACCCGGGGATATCAATATAATCTTTTGCAGTGATAATTACCTTCTGGAGGTCAACAGGGAATACCTGAAACACGATTATTTTACAGATATAATAACGTTTAGTTATAATGAAGACCGGATGATTTCCGGCGATCTTTTCATTAGTATTGACCGGGTTACAGAAAATGCGGAAACTGTAAAAGCTTTATTCAACAATGAGTTGAAACGGGTTATTGTTCATGGCATTCTGCATTTGGTAGGATACAACGATAAAACAAATAATGAAATTAGCCAGATGAGATCCAGGGAAGATTTTTATCTAGGATAACACGATTACTAACTATCTTTACAAACATTTTAATTAGTTTTATGTTGGTGCTTCAAACAGATGAAGTTCAATTAGTTTAGTATTATGCTGCCGAAATATGATGTTATAGTTGTTGGAGCCGGTCATGCCGGTAGCGAAGCCGCTGCCGCTGCTGCAAATCTGGGATCGAAAGTGCTTCTCATAACAATGGATATGATGAAGATTGCCCAGATGTCATGCAATCCTGCGATTGGGGGAATTGCAAAGGGCCAGATTGTCCGGGAAATTGATGCGCTTGGAGGATATACGGCCATCGTTACGGATAAGTCAATGATTCAGTTCAGGATGCTGAACAAATCGAAAGGGCCGGCCATGTGGAGTCCCAGAGCACAATGCGATCGTTTTCTTTTTAGCAGGGAATGGAGAGCCGTTCTGGAATCAATTCCAAATCTTGATTTCTGGCAGGACATGGTAACGAAGCTCATAATTGAAGATAATTCAGTAAAAGGTGTTGTTACCCGTCAGGGTATTGAATTCAGCGCAAAAACAGTAATCCTTACAAACGGTACTTTTCTAAACGGCTTAATGCACGTTGGTAAATCGAAGGTGAAGGGAGGCAGAGACAGCGAACAACATTCTGCTGGCTTAACGGAGCAATTAGCCGAACATAAGTTTATAAGTGGAAGAATGAAAACAGGTACGCCATTAAGAGTTGATGGGCGATCTGTGGATTTTACAAAGCTTATAGAACAGAAAGGAGACAAAGCTGAAGGCAGGTTTTCATATCTGCCCGGATCAAGGCCTCAATTTGAACAGAAAAGTTGTTTTATTGCCCATACAAATGTGAATGTTCATCAAGATCTGAAAACCGGGTTTGAAGAATCTCCTTTGTTTAACGGAACAATTCAGAGTATTGGACCCAGATACTGCCCAAGCATAGAGGACAAGGTGGTTACCTTTGCTGATAAAATGAGTCATCAGTTGTTTTTGGAGCCTGAAGGGCACGAAACCATTGAGTATTATTTAAATGGTTTCTCATCCTCCTTACCATGGGATGTGCAACTAAAAGCACTAAGAAAGGTTGAAGGATTTGAGAATGTACGGATATTCAGACCTGGCTATGCCATAGAGTATGACTATTTTGATCCGACACAGCTTAAACACACCTTAGAGACAAAGAAGCTTTCCAATCTGTACTTTGCGGGACAAATAAATGGAACAACCGGATATGAGGAAGCAGGAGCACAAGGTATTATTGCAGGGATCAATTGTCATCAAAAAGCAGCAGGAAAAGATGACTTTGTATTAGGCCGGGATGAAGCCTATATTGGAGTCTTAATTGATGATCTTGTCACAAAAGGAGTTGATGAACCCTATAGAATGTTTACCTCAAGAGCTGAATATAGAATTCTGTTAAGGCAAGATAATGCAGATTTAAGATTAACAAAGCGAGCATTCGATATTGGATTAGCATCTAAGCAAAGGCTTGATTTATGTGAAACAAAGTACAAGTTAACAGATGAATTAATAGAGTGCTTTAAGAAGGAAAGTGTGAAGCCTGAATTTATTAACGATATTCTGCTGAGAGTGAAAACGAGTCCTATTAAGCAGAAGGTAAAGCTATACGATCTTATTCTGAGGCCACAGCTTAGTATCAACGATGTAAAGGGCATAGAAGGAAAGATAAGCAAACTTATGAATATTAAGGATCAGAGGTCCGAAGAAATACTGGAAGCGACAGAAATTACTATTAAATATTCCGGATACATTCAAAGGGAGAAGGTGATAGCAGATAAAATAAAAAGATTGGAAAACATTCATATTCATTCAGACTTTGATTACGAAAAAATTCATAGTATATCTACAGAGGCAAGACAAAAGTTGGCAAGAATAAAACCTGTTACAATCGGTCAGGCATCAAGGATATCCGGAGTATCACCATCTGATATAAATGTTTTGCTTGTGTTTTTGGGAAGATAGGTTCCACGTGAAACATATTGTAAATGTTTCACGTGGAACAATAAATTATTAATATCATGAATGCAAAAGAATATGTTCTTTCGGGTAATGTTGTTGATGTTGTTCAGCAGCGTGTATTCAAGGGTGTTGTGACAATTCGCGATGGTTGTATTGCAAGTATTGAAGAAAGAGATGTAGCAACAGATGCTTATATTTTACCGGGTTTAGTAAATGCCCATGTGCATATCGAAAGTTCTATGCTAACGCCAGGTGAATTTGCAAAAATGGCAGTTCCACATGGAACCGTTGCAACGGTTTCAGATCCGCATGAAATTGCAAATATTTGTGGGCTTGATGGAATTGAGTATATGATCAGGGATGCAGAGAAAGTTCCGCTAAAGTTTCACTTTGGTGCACCATCGTGTGTGCCGGCTACCGGATTTGAAAGAGCAGGAAGTGATATTTCAGCCAGAGAGGTGGAGTCACTTCTAGCGCGTAAAGAAATTCTATATCTGTCTGAAATGATGAATTTCCCGGGAGTAATTTTCAAGGACAAAGAAGTTCACCTTAAACTTGAAGCCGCTAAAAAGATTGGAAAGCCGATTGATGGACATGCTCCTGGTCTGAGTGGGGATGAGCTAAAACTATATGTTGAAGCAGGAATTTCTACAGATCATGAGTGTACAACAATAGAGGAAGCAACAGACAAAATATTGTTGGGAATGAAAATCCAAATCAGAGAAGGAAGTGCAGCAAAGAATTTTGAAAAACTTCATCCCTTGATTGAAAGCTTTCCGGATGCTGTAATGCTATGTACGGATGATACACATCCTGATGACCTTGAAAAAGGACACGTAAATCATATTTTGCGGGATGGAGTAAAAAAGGGATTGAATATTTTTAAGCTACTCCGTGCAGCTACCTTAAATCCCATTGAACATTATGGCCTTAATGTAGGATTACTTCAGGAGGGTGATCCTGCAGATCTTATTATTGTCGATAATCTGGAAGAGTTTAATGTTTTATCTACACTAATCGATGGTCACCTGGTATATGATGGTTCGTCACCCACATTTGTATATACAGCTGAGGAGGGAATCAACAATTTTAATTGTAAAGCTGTAAAAGAGAAAGACATTGTGGTTGGAGTCAAAGAGGGTGACTTTATTCGGGTTATTGAAGCCATTGATGGCGAATTGATAACAAATGAATTGCATGTTCCAGCAAAAGTTAAGGATGGAGAAGCAGTATCTGATCCGGACAATGACGTTCTGAAAATTGTGGTGATCAATAGATATGAACAGGCACAACCGACAGTTGGTTTTATTAAAAACTTCGGATTGAAGTCTGGAGCCATTGCCGGAAGTATTGCTCACGATAGTCATAATATTATTGCTGTTGGAACAAGTGATGAGGATATTGTGAATGTGGTTAATGAAATTATTCGTAAAAAAGGTGGTATTGGGATTTCCGAGGAAGGTTCATTGAAAATCTTACCTCTGCCGGTTGGTGGTATCATGAGCAATTTGGAAGGAACTGAGGTGTCAAAACGGTATAAGGAGCTTAATAACAAGGTAGTAGAAATGGGATCAAAGCTCAAAGCACCGTTTATGACCTTGTCCTTCATGGCACTGTTGGTGATTCCGTCACTAAAAATAGGAGACAGGGGCCTGTTCAATGGTGAACTCTTTGAATTTACTGATTTGATTGTTAAGAAGTAATGAGGTGAGAGACCTGATTGAAGAACATAAGGCGAAAATTAGTGAGCTGCCGGATTCACCCGGTGTCTACCAGTTCTTTAATAAGGATGGGAAAATAATTTACGTGGGGAAGGCAAAGAATTTAAAAAAGAGAGTTGCATCCTACTTCAACAAAAATCACGAGAACAATAAAACAGCGGTATTGGTTGGCAAAATATTCAAAATTGAACATATTGTGGTTTCTTCAGAACAGGATGCTTTGCTGCTTGAAAATAATCTGATCAAAAAGTATCAACCCAGATACAATGTACTCCTAAAAGATGACAAAACTTTTCCCTGGATTTGTATAAAGAAGGAGCCCTATCCAAGAGTTTTTTCAACAAGAAACTTCATTCGGGACGGATCAGAATATTTCGGTCCTTTTACTTCGGCAAAATTGGTACGGATAATTCTGGATCTGATCAGGCAGTTGTACAAGCTCAGAACTTGCAATTATGCCTTAAGCCAGGAAAACATAGCTGGCAATAAATTTAAAGTCTGTCTTGAATATCATATTGGCAATTGTCTGGGACCATGTGTTGGAGAGATTGATGAAACAACATATAACGAATCACTGGATCTGATCAGGAAAATACTGAAGGGGAATATTCATACAGTTATTGAATACATGAAAGGTCTTATGAAACAATTTTCAGCGGACTATAAATTTGAAGAGGCCCAAGCAATTAAAGACAAACTTGAGCTACTGCAGAAATTTCAAAGTCGTTCAACCATAGTCTCGCCAAAGTTAAACAACATTGATGTGTTCTCATTTGAAAGCGATGAGCAAAATGGCTATGTGAATTTCCTGAAAGTGGTGAACGGAGCAATTATACAATCGCATTCGCTTGAGTTGAAAAAGAAGCTTAATGAATCGAAAGAAGAGCTTTTAATGCTGGCAATGGTTGAAATCAGACGTAGACTGTTCAGTAATTCAACAGAAATAATATTACCTTTTAATGTTGATTATCAGATAGAAAGGGTTAAAATATCGGTCCCCAAACGCGGTGAGAAGCGAATGCTTCTGGATTTGTCGACCCGTAATGCTAAATATTTTGCTGTCGATCGACGAAAACAGAATTCTGTTTCTATATCCGAAAAACGGGAAGACAGAATTTTAAAAACCCTGATGGATGATCTTCAATTAAAATCCCTGCCTGTCCACATCGAATGTTTTGATAATTCCAATATTCAGGGAACAAATCCGGTTGCAAGTTGCGTTGTCTTTAAGAATGCCAAACCGAGAAAAAGAGATTACAGGCATTTTAATATAAAGACAGTTGTTGGGCCGGATGATTTTGCTTCAATGAAAGAGGTTGTGTTCAGAAGGTACCGAAGGTTATTAAACGAGCAGACACCTCTTCCTCAATTAATTATCATAGATGGAGGTAAGGGGCAGCTAAACGCAGCAGTAGAAAGTCTTGATGAATTAAAAATAAGAGGTCAAATCGCCATTATTGGCATTGCAAAAAGATTAGAAGAAATCTATTTTCCGAATGATCCAGTTCCCTTGTATCTGAATAAGAATTCTGAGTCTTTAAAATTAATTCAACAATTAAGAAACGAAGCACATCGGTTCGCGATTCAGTTCCATAGAGATAAACGATCAGGAAATTTTACTGGTTCTGAACTGGATAAAATCACGGGAATTGGTCCCTCTACAGTGAATAAATTACTCTCAAAATTTAAATCTGTAAAGAAGATTAGGCATGCGAAACTAGATGAACTTGAAAATCTGATCGGAGTTCAAAAGACCAGGGCTTTGTTAAAATATTTTGACAACTAATATAGTTGCTTGAAATACAGCGTTATATATACTCATTCAAAATAACGAAAAACTGAGCTAAAAATATGCACTAAAATTGACCCTAAAATTTTGGTCGAAATCCTCTGAAACCCCTAAATTATTTAAATGTTTATAATTTGTTTATTTCTTTTTCATTCTATATATTTACTGATTATTTTAGGTGAGTTGTAAGGTTTTGTAGTAGCCAATATTGGGGAACTATTACGCTTATTTTATGTGCTTATGACAAAGAGAATGTTAAAATTTATTGCAGGCTGGATTGTATTATTCAGCCTATCACTTACCGTGCTATCCCAGGAATCTGTTCAGGTTCAGGTCTATTATGGGGGCTACGGAACTGAGTGTTCGTGGGAGATTATTAATAAGTTAGATGGAAGTGTAGTGCTTGCGGGAGGACCAAGCGTCAGCAATACATACTCCTATAACGGTAATATCAGCATCTATCCGGGAGAGTACGAATTCAAAGCGTACGACTCTGCAGGTGATGGATGGACCTTTCCAAACGGTAACTATCAGATTACTCCTACCCAGGGTATCGCTACCGGCATGGTTTTATTTCCAGGAGGTTATGCACAAAGCACTGACTTTATAGTACTTTCATCAAACGCAGCGGATGTTGGTGCAGTTGAATGGCTAACGCCTTTGTCTTCGGCCGGCTTAACTGCTACTGAAACGGTTACGGTTCGGATCAGGAACTATGGTACGGCCTCGGTTACAGGAGTAAACATGCTTTACTCAATCAATGGAGGCACCTCGTATACGACTGAAGTTTATGCTGGAACAATAAGTTCTGGTGCTACCTTGGATTATACTTTCCTGCAGACCGCCAACTTCTCATCTACGGGAACCTACAACTGTGAGTTTGGAGCTAATGTAGCTGGTGATCTGACAAATGTGAACGATACTGCAGATTTGGATATCATATCAATTCCAAGTGTCAGTTCCTTCCCTTATGCTGAAAACTTCAGTACATGGCCACCACAGGATTGGACCTTTCAGGGTGGCAACAGCTGGGCTTCATATCAGTTCTCTTCGGCATACTGCAATTTCTTCTACTGGCCGAGTGGTAACGCAGAAATGATCACACCGCCAATCAACCTTTATTCTCCGGGTAATTTGACCTTTGATTGGTCAAGTGGATTTGATCCGTCATATCTGAATGATGCTCTACATGTTTCAATATCTTCTGATAACGGACAGACATGGAACCAGGTCTGGAGTAAAACAGGCGTACAGCTTAATTCGAATGATGGTGCCACAAGTACTGCTCCTGGAACTTTTGTTAATGCAAGTATCGATTTATCTTCCTATGCTGGGAGTATTATCTATATTAAGTTTGACGGTGTGACAGCTTATGGGCCAAATGTATTTGTCGATAATGTTGTTGTTGACTTAAACGGGGTATATGATCTCGCAGTAGTTGATTTCATTGCACCATCTGAAACCGGATGTAACCTGACTTCAACCGAGTTGGTAACAATTAAGGTGAAGAACTTTGGAGCTCTTCCAATTTCCAATTTTAATGTTTCTTACTCCATCGACGGAGGAACTAGTTATATTACGGAGTTAATTGCAGGGCCACTTGCCAGTGGAGCTTCAATGAATCATACTTTTGCTACTACAGCCGACTTTTCAAGCAGCGGAACCTACAATTGTATTGGAAATGTTGCGTTTGGAAGCGATCTGAACCCACTTAACGATACCTTCTATCACCTTGTGAAAAATCTCGACGTTATAAGTACATTCCCATTTTTGGAAGATTTCGAAACCGGTGCTACAAACTACTTTGATTTTGATATAGGCGATTACGCCTCTCTGGCAGTTTTCAACGAAGGAAGCAATTATGCTTTGAAGTTTGAAGGAGATCAAACAGGAGCTGGTTGGGTTGGAACGGCAACAGGTACTACGGCCAACCAGGCATGGCAGATTAACACCACACAGCAGAGTACTGCATATACTTGTTTGGTGGATGCCGGATCTTTATCATCACTTGAGCTTCTTCTGGATCTGAAACAATTCTATAAGTTTGGCTCCTCTTACTCATGGTTCAGGGTTTTAATAAATGGTAGTCAAATATTGGATGTTAACGGCAATGGCGATTTCAATCCAACAACTTCGTACAACGATCCATATGCAACAATTAAATATGATCTAACCAGCTATGCGGGCACTCAATTTGAGTTATCGCTTCAGGCGGCTAATCGTTATAGTTCAGTGTCACACCCTCCTGGAAACGTTGCCTTTGTTGACAATGTAATTTTAAGGGAAATTCCACCACCGGATGTTGCGGTTAATTCGTTAATATCTCCGGTATCTGCTTGTGGTTTAACAGCAACAGAAGTGGTAACTGTGGAGATTCAAAATCTTGGAGGAGGCGATGTTTCCAACTTTAACATTTCCTACTCGGTTAATAGCGGTACTGCGGTAGTTGAAACAGTTACAGACGTTATTACAACAGGAAGTTCCTATCAGTATTCTTTCACTGCAACTGCTGATCTTTCAGCTATTACAAGCTATACAATTGATGTTAATGTTGCCTTAACAGGCGATCAAAATGCATTGAACGATAATGGTCAATTCATCGTTGACCACCTGGTGCCGGTTTCATTAACGATCAATGGTCTTAATGCCACTTATTGCTATTACGATGCTTCAGTTGTATTATCGGGTAGTCCATCCGGTGGTACTTTCAGCGGAAATGGTATTACGGGAAATACATTCGATCCCCTGCAGGCAGGAACAGGCAGTCACAATATAACTTATACTTATGATGATCTGTCTACAGGTTGTCAATCTGTACTTACTCAATCTGTTACAGTGAATGGTTCTGCTGTTAGCTTTAGCGGATTATATAACGGTCCAACCACGATTCCTGTTTTGGTGGAAGTGTTCTACAACTCTTTCTGGGTATCACAGCAGTCCTGGGAAATTGTTGATGAGCAGGGAACAGTTTATTTAAGTTCACCATCAGGAACAACTCAAAACGGATATTCCTATAACGGTTATATTAATTTACCACTTGGAAACTACACCTTCATTGCATCTGACACATATGGTGATGGATGGTTAGCAAGTTGGTATAAGATAACTCCGGATTTTGGAACCGGAACTGGTCAACAGAATTATTATATTCCAACGGCACAGCAACCAGTATACTCACAAAGCACAACTTTCTCTGTTGGCGGACTGGCAGGATATTGTCTGAACGACGCTCCGGTTACATTAACCGGAAGTCCTGTAGGAGGAACCTTTAATGGTCCTGGAATCAGTGGAAATACCTTTGATCCGGTTCTTGCCGGAGCTGGAACACATACCATTACCTATGCTTATACCGATGGTAACAATTGTTACGGAATTCAGTCGCAGCAGGTAATTGTTCAGGGTGCCTTATCACTCAATCTGGGTCCTGACCAAACAGCTTGCGATGGAGAAACGATTACTCTTGATGCAGGTGTTGCAGATACCTATTTATGGAGCGATCAATCTACCAACCAAACTTTGCTTGTTAGTCAGACAGGTGTTTATACAGTAACTGTAACCAACCTGGCTGGTTGTGAGTCTGTGGATGAGGTGGATATTACTTTTAATCCGCTTCCATCAGTAGATCTTGGTCAGGATCAGGATGTCTGTGTTGGTGTGAGTGTTATACTTGATGCCGGAACAGCAGATTCCTATATTTGGAGCAATAATGCAACTTCTCAAACAATAGTTGTTACCACTAGTGATACTTATACCGTAACCATTACGACAAATGGTTGTACATCAACAGATGAAATAACAGTAACATTCCATGATGTAAATCTGGATCTTGGCGTTGATCAATCATTTTGTACCGGTTCAAATTTGTTACTTGATGCAGGCGGAGGATATACAAGCTATTTGTGGTCTGATAATTCAACCGCATCGACATTACTGGTTAGTACACCGGGAACCTATTCATGTACCGTGACAGATCAATATGGCTGTGAAGACAATGACGAAATTGTCATTACAGAGAATCCATTACCTGTTGTTGATTTAGGTAGTGATACTACGATCGGCAACGAAGTTCTTGTATTAAATGCCGGACTTGGATTCAGTTCCTACGAATGGTCTGATGGAACATTTGGTGCCGTAGCCGTTGTTGATGGAGGCCTTCTTGCTGAGGCAACCTATACCTATTGGGTAAAGGTTACGGATTCATATGGATGCGAAGGTTCTGATACCATTCTTGTAACTGTTGAGATACTTGAACAGACACAAATGATCATCTTACCGTTTGGGTGGAGTATTTTCTCTACCTACATCGATCCAAGTGATACCTTGATTAGTGATGTGATTGCGCCAATAGTTAGCAACGTTTCAATTGTGAAGGATGGAGCAGGTGCAGTTTACTGGCCAGCTTTCCTTTATAATGGTATTGGAAACATTACGATTGGTGAAGGTTATCAAATATTGACCACAGCAGGTGATACCTTAGCAATATTTGGATTAAAGGTCGTTCCTGAATTAATTCCAATTCCAATTCCGTTTGGATGGAGTATTATTGGTTATTTGAGAGATGCACCAGGTTCTGCGGTTACAGTCATGAGTTCTATTGTAAGTAATATTACAATTATGAAGGCTGGAGACGGGACAGTTTATTGGCCTGGAGTTTTCTATAATGGTATTGGTGATATGTTGCCTGGTCAGGGATATCAAATCCTTACTACTGCTTCTGTCGTATATACTTATCCTTCCAATGGTCCGTTGGCAGCCGCTTCAAAGGCACTAGTCCCTCAAAACAAATTCTTTAACAACGTAAAAAATACCGGAAGCAATATGACCCTTGCAATTCCCTTAGATGCCTGGGAAGAACTTCCTCAACTGGGAGATGAAATAGGTATTTTTAATAATGAAGGAATATTGTGTGGTAGTACTGTGTTTAATAACGACTTGACGGTAGTTACAATATGGGGATTTGATGAAATGTCAAATTCAAATGGTTTACAACTGAACGAAGTATACAATATTAAACTCTATAGATTAGAAGATGGAAATATTGGTGATATTGAGATTTCAGATTATCAGTATGGCGATGGATTATTTGAAAAAGATGATATTGAACTTGCAGGGAAATTGACTTTCAGCAAGTCATCAGGCCTTGGCATATCTGTATTTAATTATCCGAATCCATTTAGAGAGGAAACCACAATAAAGGTGTATCTGCCAAAAGATGATTTTATTCTTATTGAGGTTTACGACCTGGCAGGTAAAAGAATTCTTGAAGAAGGAAAGATTGATTGCGAGGCAGGATGGCATCATTTCAAACTGAATGCTGCAAATCTTGTTTCGGGAAGCTATATGTATACATTAAGAACAAACGATTCAACAATTACCAAACGAATGACGCTTGTTCAGTAATAGGATATTATTAAAAGCTGTGTGTTTATCACACAGCTTTCGACATAAAGGAATGTAATAGAATAATAAATATTAATAACTTAAAAGGATGATTATGAAGCACTTTTTATCTTTAAAGCGTGTATTGGGACTAATATTCTTTGTGGTGTTTGCCACGGGGATTATTGCCCAACCTTCATGGAACTACAACAACACAGGTAATAACCATACAATTTTGATTATGACTGGTGTTGTCACCATTGACGGAGTAGCACTTAGTAATGGTGATTACATAGGAGTTTTCTATGATTCACTGGGAACTTTGGAATGTGGTGGTTACATCATATGGGCGGGTTCAACAACTGCTGTTTCAGCGTGGGGAGCAGATGTAGGATTGGATGGTTTTGCAACCAATGAAACATTTACATGGAAGGTCTGGCGTGCTGCTCAGCAGGATGAGATTGACATGACAGCAACCTATACGTTTGGTCCTACCGGCTATGCTTCAGGAGGAACAACAGGATTGGCAACATTAGTTGGTTCAGCTCCGGCGCAAACATCGCTAACAATTGCGGATGCAATAACCAACGCTACATGTTTTGGAGTTTGCGATGGTGCTATTGATCTGACGATTAGTGGTGGACAGACACCATATACTTATGCATGGAGTGATTTAGCAACAAGTGAGGACAGAACGGCATTGTGTGCTGGTACATACGATGTAACCGTAACCGATGCAGGTGGCGGAAGTTCCGGAGGTCCTTTCAGCTGGGCTTATAACAATACAGGTAATAATCATACCATATTAATTCAATCAGGAATTGCAACAATCGATGGTGCACCATTATCCAATGGTGACGTTATTGGTGTGTTCTATGATTCAACCGGAATCATGGAATGTGGTGGATATATAGTTTGGGCTGGTTCTACTACGGCAATCTCTGCCTGGGGTGCAGATGTTGGATTGGATGGATTTGCAACGAACGAAACCTTCAGCTGGAAAGTCTGGCGTGCTTCAGATGGTGCTGAAATTGATATGACTGCAACCTATACATTTGGTCCATCCGGTTATGCTTCAGGAGGAACAACAGGTCTTGCAACTCTTACGGGAACTGCTCCGGCTGGTGGAACAGCCATGTCAGGAACTGGATCATTTACAATATCAGAACCTACACAAATAGTTGTTGCTTCCACATTATCCGATTATAGCGGATTTAATGTAAGTACAACAGGTGGTGCTGATGGAGCTATTGACCTAACAGTTAGTGGTGGGACATCACCTTATTTCTTTGTATGGTCAAACAGTGCTTCGTCAGAAGACCTTACTGGCTTAACGGCTGGCAGTTACGATGTTACAGTTTTAGATATCACAGGATGTAGTACTAACTTGTCCTTTACACTTACTGAACCGCAATCTGCCGCCATGGCTGCAAGCGGAACTCAGGTTGATGCATCATGTTATAATGTATGTGATGGATCAATTGATTTGACAGTTACCGGTGGAACACCTCCATATACTTACTTATGGTCAGATGGTCCAACAACTGAAGATAGAACAGCGCTGTGTGCCGGTACTTATACGGTTACTGCAACAGATGCTGCAGGTGGTGGATCCGGAGGCACATTTAACTGGGCTTATAATAATACCGGAAATAATCATACCATTCTCATTCAGTCAGGAGTAGTAACTATTGATGGCTCTCCTTTGGCAGTTGGTGACGTAATAGGTGTATTTTATGATTCAACCGGAATCCTGGAATGTGGTGGTTATATTACCTGGGCAGGAACAACAACTGCCATTTCAGCCTGGGGTGCAGACGTAGGATTGGATGGTTTTGCAACCAACGAAACCTTCACCTGGAAGGTGTGGAGAGCAGCAGATGGTGCTGTTATTGATATGACTCCGACATATATTTTTGGTCCTAGCGGTTATACTTCCGGAGGAACAACAGGCCTTGCAACCTTAAGTGGCACAGCTCCTGTTACCGGAACAGCAGCAACAGCAACAGCAACATTTACAATTACTCAACCAGCAGAAATTGTGGTTGGGTTAACCAATGCACTTTATAATGGATTTGGTGTTTCCTGCTATATGGCAACTGATGGCAATATCATGTCCTCTGTTTCTGGTGGTTCATCTCCATATACATATTTTTGGGATAATCTGGAAACAACGATGGATATCTCATCACTTGGAGCAGGAACATATACCCTGGTCGTAACAGATGCTAACGGATGTACAGGAACTAATAATATTACTTTAACTGAACCGGGCGATATTACTATTACCGGTACTCTATCGGATTATAGTGGTTTTAATGTCAGCACCAATGGTGGAGCAGATGGTACAATTACTCTCTCTGTCCTGGGTGGTACACCAGCTTATATGTATGCCTGGTCAAATGGTGGAAGTACGGCAAGTTTGAGTGGATTAAGCGCAGGTACATATGATGTAACTGTCACTGACATGAATTCATGTATGGCTCTCACAAGTTTTACATTAACAGAACCACAGGTTGTGCCATTGGCAGGAAGTGGTGTAGTTACTGATAACTCATGTGCCGGTGAATGTTTTGGAACAATTGATCTTTCTGTATCGGGTGGAGATACACCATATACCTATGTTTGGTCAAATGGTGCAGGAACAGAAGATTTATCAGGTCTTTGTGCAGGTAGCTATACGGTTACAGTTTATGATGCAGCTGGAAGTCCACCTGCACCATTTAACTGGTTCTATACCATAACTAATACAAATCACACCATATTAGTACAACCAGGAGTTGCTTCAATTGATGGAAATCCTTTGGCAATTGGTGACAAAATAGGTGTATTCTATGATTCGTTGGGTACTCCTGCATGTGCAGGGTATACCGAATGGGTAGGAGGAGCAAGTGCTATTCCTGCATTTGGAACGGAAACCGGAATTGTGAATGGTTTTGATTTGAATGAAACATTTACTTACAAAGTTTGGGTTGCACTTACCGGAGAGGTCATTGATATGACTCCGACTTATCATACGATTGGATTCCCAAATCAGGGTTCCTTTGCTGTTAATGGACTGAGTGGACTTGCTACTCTTACCGGATCATCAGCAGGAGTTCCCGGACAAAATTTAACACTGTCTTTTACGATTACAGAACCAATGGCGATTGGTCTTACATATTCCACCGTTGATGTTTCTTGTAACGGTGGTTCAAACGGATCAATAGATGTAACTGCTATCGGTGGTACTTCACCATATTCTTATGCCTGGTCAAATGGATCGTTTAATGAAGATCTTACAGGTTTGGTAGCCGGGGACTATTACCTGACAATTGTTGATGCTACATTGTGTTTCGATATTCTGGTTGTTTCAATTACTCAGCCTGATGCACTTAGTTTAGCAGGAATGGTTACAGATGTTGACTGTTTTGGAGCTTCGAATGGATCGATCGATCTGACAGTTTCCGGTGGAACAATGCCATATTCATATGCATGGACACCTTCCGCGACTTCAGAAGATCTAATGGGATTATCAGGTGGAAGTTACGATGTTGTTGTAACAGATGCCAACGGATGTACTGCCACAGCAAACTATATGGTTCTAGAGCCTATGGCTCTGGCTGTTACTGCCAGCTGGACAGATATTACCTGTTTTGGAAATGGTGATGGTACCATTGACGTAACTGTTACAGGTGGAACAATGCCATATACATACCAATGGGATAATAATTCAACTACAGAGGATTTAACAGCACTTGGTGCTGGCACCTATGCGCTGACAGTAAGCGATGCAAATGGTTGTGTTGGAAATGCAATGGTTACTATTACAGAACCTATGCTCCTGGATGCCACAGCAACACTTTCTGATTACTCAGGATTCAATATTAGTTTATATGGGGCGGCTGACGGTTCCATTTCTCTGACACTCGTTGGAGGTATGATGCCTTACACAATCACTTGGTCAAATGGTGGAGCAACCGCTACCATTGATAACTTAATTGCAGGATTGTATTCTGTTACTGTTGTTGATGCGAATGGCTGTAGTTATAATAATTCATATACTTTAACTGAGCCACCTCCAAGTTTGACACTTGCCGTTTCTGGTTTGGTTATAAGTCCTTCATGTACTGGTGATAGTGATGGAATGATAGATGCAACAGTATCTGGTGGAACATCACCATATACATTTGCTTGGTCAACAGGCGCTATTACCGAAGATATCTCAGGATTAGTTTCCGGAACTTATACGGTAACCGTAACAGACTTTGATCTTAATACTGTAACGGAATTATTTACGGTTGTTGATCCTTTAGTTCTGGGTGTTAATGTTGTGGCTTCAGACTACAACGGCTTTGGTGTTAGCTGTTCCGGTGGAACAGATGGTACTGCCACTGCTGTACCTACAGGAGGAACAGCTCCGTTTACATACTTATGGGGTGGTGGAGAAACGACAGGAATGCTTTCCGGTTTAACCGTAGGAACATATAATGTTACCGTAACTGATGTGAATGGCTGTTCGGCCAGCGGTTCAGTAACACTTAATCAGCCATTTTTGTTAACAACAATGGCTTCAGTAATTAATATTGATTGTTACGGCGATCTTGCCGGATCAATTAACGTTACCGTTCTTGCCGGTGGTGTCGGCCCATATACATATAGCTGGTCCAATGGTGCAACAACAGAAGACTTGATCAATGTTGCTGCTGGTATTTATACTGTTACCGTTTCAGATGCCAATGGATGTTTCTATACAATGACCAGAACGATTACGGAACCACCATTGTTTGATGTGACTATTGTTATCAATAACGGCATTGATTGTAATGGCGCTGCTTCAGGTGACTTGTTCGCAGATGCAGTAGGAGGAGTAACGCCATATTCTTATGTCTGGAATGATGAATTCAGCAGTACCTCATCAAGTATCTCTGGTCTAATTGCTGGAACATATAGTGTAACCGCTACCGATGGTAATGGTTGTACAACTACATCTACAACTACATTAACAGATCCTGCGGCACTTGTTCTAAGTGGAGCCGCCACCGATAATGTTTGCTTCGGTGATTTGTTTGGAGCAGTAGACATTACAGCATCAGGTGGTACAGGCATCCTTAGCTATTCATGGTCCAATGGTGCAACTACCGAAGATCTTGTTGATGTTGCTTCTGGTACCTATACTGTTACTGTTACTGATGTAAATGGGTGTACTATAACTGAAACGTTCGACATACTGGAACCAGACCAACTGCTTATTTCAGAAACCATTATGGATGTTGATTGTAATGGCAATCAGAATGGTGCAATTGATATTGAGGTTGCTGGTGGTATATCGCCATACAGCTATAGCTGGTCGAATTCTGAAACTACTCAGGATCTGTCAGGCTTAGCAGGTGGAACATATGATGTTACGATCACAGATTCAAATAGCTGTACAGTAATGGGTTCATTTGTAGTGTTTGAACCTAATGCTTTAAGCTTGTCTGGAATGGAAACCAACATTACCTGTTTTGGTGATAACGACGGAGCTATTGATATTACCGCCGGTGGTGGTATGATGCCATATAACTATTTATGGTCCAACGGATCAAGCGCTGAAGATTTAATGAATCTGGCAGGAGGCACCTATGGTGTTACTGTTACCGATGCGAATGGATGTACAATTGACGCATCGTTTGTTGTAGTTGATCCTGCTCCCGTTGTGATTGCATTTACAATAAATAACCTGTCTTGTTTTGGAGATACAGATGGAACAGTGGATGCGGTAGCGTCTGGCGGAACATCTCCGTATTTCTTTTCCTGGTCAACCGGAGATTTTGTTTCTGGCTTAAGCGGACTGCTGGCAGGTAGTTATACATTAACCGTTTCCGATATTAATGGATGTATTGCCTCTGATGTTGCTGCAATTGTTGAACCAGCAATTATTACTGCTACCTATGTTGAGACACCTGCCTCTTGTTGGGGTGGATCCGATGCAGCGATTGATTTAATTCCTGCTGGAGGTACAACTCCATATACTTTCTTATGGAGTACTGGTGCTACAACTGAAGACGTAAGTGGTCTTGCTGCTGGTGATTATACCGTTGCAATTAGTGATGCAAATGGATGTACCATCGATGAAGGACCGGAAAACCCATGGGATTATAATATTACAGGATCCAACCATACAATTTTGGTTGATGGTATTACAGTAAATAATAGTCCTATTCAAACTGGTGATTTTATTGGAGTATTCTATTTGAATGTTGATAACGGTAATTATGAATGTGGTGGCTATATAGAATGGCCTGGACAACAAACAGCAATTACTGCCTGGGGTGAAGAATGTGATACCTGTAATAACGGATTTGGTCCGAATGAACTCTTTACCTGGAAAGTTTGGAGAGCATCAGACGGCGTGGAAATAGATGTTCTTGCAACCTATTCTACAGGTTTCCCTAATGGAGCGACCTATGTAACCAATGGTGTAAGTGCTGTTACCAGTATGTATGGTGTTGGTGCCGATGAAGTGCCTCATTTAGGATTCTCTGTAATGGTTACAGAACCTGAACCTCTTGTTACAAGCGCGCTTGTTTCTGATTTTAATGGATATGGTGTTAGCTGTAATGGCGGATCGGATGGTGCGATTGACTTAACAGTATCTACTTGTATAGCGAGCTACTCTTATCTATGGAGCAATGGCGCCACCACAGAAGACCTTTCCGGCTTAAGTGCAGGAACTTATACGGTTACTACTACCTGGGTAGAGTTTGGTCAGCCTGATTTTCCTAATACAGCTTATTTTGCTGCGAATGGCCTGAGTGGTATCGATAGTTTCACATTTGGAAATACTGCTGGTACATCTCCAACCTTTAACTGGAGCTATCAGATTACCGGAACCAATCATATTATCTTTATTCCGGGAACAATGCCTACAGGAATTAATGTAGGTGATTACCTTGGGGTATTCTATGATGTTCAGGGAACACCAACTTGCGGTGGATTTACCCAGTGGAATGGTGCGTCTACGGCTATGACAGCCTGGGGAACTGAGGTCGGTTTAAATAATGGATTTGCAAATGGTGAGGAAATGCAATGGATGCATTGGGATGCTCAAACAGGTGTCATCTCTGAGCTTAATGCTTTATATGATATATCAAGTAGTAATTCAATTACCGGAGACTTTATACTTACGGTAGAAGTTACGGAACCTGATGTAATTAATGTTGCCGGTTCAATTACAGATGTACTTTGTAGCGGTGGACAATCAGGTTCAATTGACCTTCTGATTACTGGAGGCGTTGCTCCTTACACCGTTATATGGAATACCAGTGCCACAACTCAGATGATTGATGGTTTACCGATTGGTACTTATGATGTAACAGTAACAGATGCAAACAATTGTGTTGCATATGGATCGTTCGTGATCGGTCAGCCTGATATGCTGGTTGTTTCAGGAATGCAGACAAATGTTACTTGTTATGGTTTTGCAGACGGATCTATCAATATTAATGTGATAGGAGGAGTTTTGCCTTACTCATTTATGTGGAGTAACAATGAAGTTACCGAGGATATTGCAGGTCTGGATGTCGGAACATACATAGTCACTGTAACCGATGGCAATGCATGTACAGCAACCTTCTCCCTGGATATTACACAACCTGATGCATTGGCCTTATCAGGAATGGTTTACGATGTGGATTGTTATGGTAACTCAACGGGATGGATTGATCTGACAGTTACAGGCGGTACAGCTCCTTTTGCTTATAACTGGAGTGACAGTTCTACAGGTGAAGATTTAATGAATGTTATTGCCGGTACATATGATGTTACTGTTACGGATGCCAATGGTTGCACAATTACAGCAACTTACGTTGTTGGTGAACCAATAGCACTTTCTTATTTTGTTGCAATAACTCACCTTACTTGTAAAGGAAGTGGCGACGGAGCCATTGATCTTACGATTGTTGGAGGTACTGGTCCATTCACAGTAAGCTGGAGTAATGGTGCAGGTACCGAAGACCTTGTTAATGTTTCTGCAGGGGCGTATAAAGCCACTGTGACCGACGCCAATGGTTGTCAGTTTATAACACCATTCTATTTTGTTAATCAGCCAGCATTGCTGAAAGCCAATTCCAGCGTTGTTCCGATAAGTTGTTACGGTTTAACAGATGGTATGATCAATCTTACAACTGTAGGTGGAACCTCACCATATACATATAGTTGGTCAACTGGTGCAACATCAGAAGATCTTAGTGGTCTTGATGCTGGTTCCTATCTTGTAACCATTATCGATGCTAACGGATGTACATATACTAATTCCTATGTGGTACCGGAACCAGCTCCGCTGGATCTAGATGCTATGATTACCGATGTATCCTGTAATGCAGGTACTGACGGTGCTGTTGATCTTATGATTGAAGGTGGTATGACTCCATACAATTACAGTTGGTCTAATGGTACAACCAGCGAGGATCTTGCAGGTGTTCCTGCAAATACCTATACTGTTACTGTAACAGATAATAATGGATGTCAAATATCACAATCGTTTGTGGTTTCCGAACCTGCAGCTATACAGACTACTGTTTTCCAATCAAATTATGGTAATGGTTATGGAGTGAGTGCAGCAGGAGCAGCCAATGGTTATGGTATTGTGGTGGTAAGTGGTGGAACATTCCCATACAGCTACCAGTGGTCAACCGGACAGAGCAGTTACTATCTGCTTAATCTGGCTGCAGGTACCTATTATGTAACGGTAACCGATCAAAACAACTGTTCAGAAGTGTTAACCATTGACCTGGTTGAACCACCAGCCTATGTTCCTATGACCATAAGCTATAGTGTTTCTGATTTCAATGGTTATGGTGTAAGCTGTAATGGTGGAATTAATGGTTCGATTGATCTTACAGTAACTGACGGAGCTGCTCCGTTCTCATATTCATGGAACAATGGATTTACCAGTCAGGATATTAACGGACTGACCGCAGGAACTTATATGGTAACTGTAAGTGATATGGCCGGAGCAACCGCTTCTCAGACGATCGTAGTTACAGAACCGGATATGATGGTACTTTCTTCTACCAATACAGATGTTACCTGCTTCGGTGGTTCCGATGGAGCAATCGATCTGGATATAGCCGGAGGTGTTAGTCCTTTCATATATCTATGGAGTACGGGTGCTTCTACCGAGGTAATTACCGGATTAGCTGAAGGCGTATATGCAATGGCTGTTATTGATGCCAATGGATGTGTAGCAGGTTATAACACTTATGTTGGAAGTCCTGCAGAAATTGAATTGACATTCAATGTGACAGATCCACTATGTGCAACTGATGGTTCTGTTGAATTAATCGTAACTGGTGGAACTTCACCTTATACTTATAGCTGGAGTACTGGTGCCACAACTCAGAATATTTCCAATGTTGCCGGTGGTTCTTATTCCGTTGTCGTAACGGATGCTTCCGGATGTAGCGGAACGGAATCAGTTGAAGTAGCATCTATTGGTGAACTTCAGGCAAGTGCCACAATTGCAGGTGTGAATTGTTTCGGTGGAAGTGATGGTTCAATTAGTCTGGCAGTAACTGGTGGAACTTCACCATATACTTATGCATGGGATATCCCGGCCAGTTCAAGCGACGTATTTAATCTGATAACCGGAACATATGAAGTTACGATCACAGATTTTAATCAATGTCAGATCATTGAAAGTTATTTCGTTGATCAGCCTACTGATGCACTTAGTTTAAGTGTCACAGGTGTTGATGTAATCTGTGCAGAAGGAAATAATGGTTCTGTTGACTTGACGGTAACAGGAGGTACAATGCCATACTCATACAATTGGAACAATACTTCAACTACTCAGGATTTAGCAAATATTATTGCAGGAACCTATGTGGTTGTTGTAACAGATGCAAATGGTTGTACAGGATCTATTTCTTACACAGTGAATCAACCGCTTGCCATTGAGATTTCAAATGTTCAAATAACCGATGCTTCATGTTATAAGTCTGAGGATGGTGCTATTGACTTAACGGTAACAGGTGGAACAGGTACATATACGTATAGCTGGACCAACGGAGCAACATCAGAAGATTTAATTGGTATTAAAGCCGGCCTCTATCGTATACAGATTACTGATGCAAATGGATGTGTTTTCTTAAGCCCATTCTACGAAGTATTTGATCCGGCACCAATGGTTGCAACCGTGAATGTTGTTACTGATATCTTATGTAGCGGAGACCTTTCAGGTGAATTGGAAGTTGTTGTTTCAGGTGGAACACAACCATTCAGTTATACCTGGAGTACAACGGATCAAACTGCTATAATTAGTGGTTTGGGATCGGGATTCTATAGCGTTGCAGTAGTGGATGTAAATGGTTGTCAGACTCAAGGATCAGTTACACTTTATGATCCTATGGCATTTGGAAATACTGTATTTGGAACAGATGTGTCATGTTATGGAGATAGTGATGGAACAGCTGGTATTGTTGTTTCAGGCGGATCTTATCCATATACTTTCTCATGGTCAGACGGTGCATCAATAATAAGTACCGATGAGAACCTGTATAACCTAGCAGCCGGTGACTATTACGTAACTGCTACTGATGCCAACGGTTGTACAACTTCGGGCATGACAAGCATCCTCGAACCTTCACCGATAAACATTACTCTAACAACCTTCACGAGTGGTACAAATGCTGTTGTTTTTGCCAATGTTACAGGTGGTGTACCTGGTTATTCATACCTCTGGATGCCTAATGGTGTGACACTTCCATTCATCAAGTATGTATATGTAGGGGATCAGTTAACCTTAACCGTTACTGATGCAAATGGATGTACAGAAGATACTACCTTCATCATTCAACAACAAATTATACCTACAAGTGCAATTCCTGTTGAAGCACAACATATTTTCGATAACTTTGCAGAGAAGGACGTAACAATCTACCCTAACCCAACAACTGATGGTACTTTCAGATTAGGATTGACAGGTTTTAGCAGTAATGATGTTACTGTTCAGGTATTTGATAGTTACGGTAGAATAATGAATGATCTGAACTATAATAATGTAAGTAACGATATTCTTCAAGTTAATATGGGTGGAGCATCTGCCGGTATCTATTTTGTAAGAATTTCTGATGATCAGAATAAAATAATTACAAGAAGAGTAATTTTATCTGAATAGAAATATGGTCATAAGCACATAACTGTAAATATTTAGTATTCAGTTAAAAGTGAATTAATTCGGGTGGCTTGATCTAAGCCATCCGGATTTGTGTTAAAAAGATTGAAATAAAATAAAGCAATAATTATGAGAATTATTTCCTTTTTTCTGACTGTTTTTATCTTGGCTGGACTTAGTTCGACAGCCCAGATGACCCTTCCTTTTGCGGAAGATTTTGAAGGGACTCCCGGTGGTGCGGGATGGACGGCAACGAACCAACCTGGTTCGAGTGGGTGGATAATTGATTCAAATCAATTTTCAACCTATTTGCCGCAGCTTCCTGGTCAGGGAGCATATGGTTTTACCAATGATGAAGTGTGTCAATGTGATAAGAGTGCAGATTTGCTCTACACCCCGTCAATTGATATTTCCGGAGTCTCTTATTTGGTTTTGGAGTACAAAGGTTTTTTTGAAGGATTTCAGGGTTCAGAAGCACTGGTCCTTTTAAGTTTTGACCAGGGTTTAAGCTGGACTGATACCGCGTACACAATGGCACCCAATGCTATCTGGCAGGATATCTATGTTGATATCTCCTCATTTTTAAGCGGAAGCACAATTAATGTTGGCTTCATGTTTAACGATGGTGCATCGAATAGCTACGGATTTGCTATTGATGATGTTGGCGTATATGTTCCCCTGCTAAATGAACTTGAATTAATAGGTTCAACTACACCCGAAACAGGTTGTAACTTAACCGCAACGGAAACAATCTCCCTGGAGATTAGGAACAATGGTATAATTGATGCCGTTAATTTTGATGTTCAATATTCATTGGACGGAGGAATTACCTATGTCACAGAAACCATTGCAGGACCATTGACTGGATCATCAATCATGAACTATACTTTCAGTCAAACTGCTAATCTCTCAGTAGCAGGCCCTTATGATATTGTTCTAAACATCGATTTTCCGGTAGACCAGGTTATGTCAAATAATTCTTTGACTCTACCACAGATTAATAGCCTGTCGGTTGTTGATCAGTTTCCGTTTATGGAGAATTTTGAAAGTGGAGCAGGATACTTCTTTTACACAGAGGCAGGAGCAAATGCTGCCACATCCGTTGGTCAGAGCGGAGGAAATAGTTATATACAATTAGAAGGTGGTAGCCCGGGTGGCTGGACTGGACTAGGAGGTACAACAACGGCAAGTAATGCCTGGAATGATAATACTTCTCATCATGCATGGTTAAATTCTTGTGGTATTGATGCCCAAAATCTAACAACAGTGCAGTTGCAATTTGATTTGTTCCAGCATGCTTCAATAGCATATACCTATAGTTGGTTCAGATTGTTGGTAAATGGCGTTCCCGTTGCAGATGTGAACGGTGTAACCGATTTTAACCCAAATGCAACAACAACGACATTCGAAACGGTAACCTATGATCTGTCATCTTATGCAGGAACAATGTTTACCATTCAATTTCAAAGTTCTAACTGGTTAGGTTCAGCTATTGCACCTCCTGGCCATTATGCTCAAATCGATAATATTGCTGTTACCGGTAATGAGGTTGGAGCTTACTCACTTCCATTTAATGAAGATTTCGATAATTTAAATTCAGGTTGGAGTCAAACAAGCGCCTCCACATCTTCAGACGGATGGGTTTATTCAGCTAACTGGTACAACTCATTTTGGTATCCGGTAAACTCAACTAATACTACCGTTGCAGCTACTTCTAATGATATTCTGTGTTATGAGAACAATGGTTTTACACAGGATTGTGACAAGAGTTTTGATTATTTAATTAGCCCTCCGATTGATTTGACTGGTTATTTCTCAGTTGAACTGGATTTTGATTATTTCTTCTCAGAACCAGGAGGAAATTCTCAGGGATATATATATGTAACTACTGATGGAACTACTGCAAATATGCAGCTGGTGCAAACAATGTCACCAACTGCTTTGGGGGGTAATTGGGCTACTTTCAGTACTGCTAATGGTAGTACTGTGGATTTATCTTCATTTGCAGGAAATATTGTTAAAATAGTATTTCATCATAGTGATGGTGGAACAATAGGTGAAGGGTTTTCACTGGATAATATTGCAGTAAGCGGATCAACGGTTTTCCCGGTTTATCCATTGCCGTTTAACGAAGATTTTGACAACTTAAATCCGGGTTGGACTCAGCAATCTGAAGCCACTTCCGATGGATGGGTTTATTCAGCTAACTGGTATAATACATTCTGGTATCCGGTTAATTCAACTAACAATACAGTGGCGGCAACGTCAAATGATATTCTATGTTATGAGAACAATGGCTTTACAGTCGATTGTGACAAAAGCAATGATTTTTTGATTTCACCACAAATCAATCTAGGTGGTTTTGTCTCGGCATCCATCGATTTTGACTATTTCTTCTCAGAACCGGGCGGAAATTCTCAGGGATTTGTTTACGTTATGACTAACGGTGATTTTGCAAATAAAACATTGGTCTATACCATGACACCGTCTTTATTAGGTGGCAATTGGGCGACCTTAAGCGTAGCCACAGGTGACTCTATTCATATAGATGCATTTGTAGGTAATATTGTACAGATTGTATTTGAACATGACGATTCAGGAACGGTTGGAGAAGGTTTCTCCATGGATAATATGCTAGTGGCGGGATCAACTATTGTACCTGTATATACACTGCCGTTTACTGAAAACTTCGACAATTTAAACCAGGGTTGGACACAACAATCGAATGCTACTTCAGACGGATGGGTTTTCGCGGCCAATTGGTATAACTCCTTCTGGTATCCCGTAAACACAACAAATAGTACAGTAGCTGCAACGTCCAACGATATTCTATGTTACGAAAATAATGGATATACACAGGATTGTGATAAAGCAGATGACTATCTGATCAGTCCTATGATTGATCTCTCAGGTTTTTATTCTGCTTCTTTAGATTTCAATTATTTTTTGTCCGAACCATTGGCAAATTCTCAGGGTTTTATTTATATAATGACAAATGGCGATTTTGCCAATAAGGTATTACTTCAGACAGTTACACCAACACCTAGTGGTAGTAACTGGGCCATGTGGAGTACTGTTAGCGGAGATTCAATTAGCTTATCCGCTTTTACCGGTGATACTATTCAGGTGATTTTTGAGCATGATGATGCCGGCACAGTGGGGGAAGGTTTCTCTATAGATGATATTCTAATAAAGGGTTCAGTTTTCCCTCCTATTGAAATTACCAGCACCATAACCGATGTGGATTGTAATGGAAATGGCAATGGTAGCATATTGGTTACATCTGTTATAGGAGGCGTTTCCGGGCCATATACCTATGCCTGGTCTGATGGTACTTCAAATACAGGGATTTTCAGTCAGAATGGTGGAACATACGGACTCACCATTACTGATGGTACAGGAATTTTTGAGACCTTTACTTTCACTATATCTGAGCCACAAGCTTTAGGTTTAAGTCTTGTTGCAACCGATATTACATGCTTTGGACTAAACAATGGAGTTGTTACCGCGAATGTTATCGGTGGAATAGCACCATATACATATAGCTGGTCTGTTGCCGGTAGTAGTAACACAATATCTGGTTTAAGTGTAGATACATATACCATTGATGTAACGGATGCTAATCAATGTGTGATTTCGGGTAGTGCAGGTATTGTCCAACCAGCATTAATTGCCGTTTCCGGCAATGTTACTGACGCTGCCTGTGTTGGTTCTGCTGATGGAGCAATTGATGTTTCCGTTTCAGGTGGAGTTCCACCATATTCATACGTTTGGTTGTCTGGAGAAACAACAGAAGACATTTCCGGATTACTTCCGGGATCATATCAAATTGGTATTGTTGATGCCAATAACTGTACACAGGTAGCCACCTTCACAGTTGGAGAACCGGCAGCCTTAATCATTTTTGGAGGTTTGACAAATGTTAGTTGCTTTGGATTTCCAAATGGAGAGATTGACATATCAGTTACAGGCGGAACACCACCTTATACCTTTGCATGGTCCAATTCAGCGAGCTCGGAAGATGTTACAGGATTAATTGCAGGAACCTATCATGTAACCTCAACTGATGCCAATGGATGTACCATAACAGCAAGTTATCTTGTGACTGAACCTTCGCAAATTGCAGTTACAGGTCTGGCATCAGATCTTAGCTGTTTTGGCTTTTACGATGGAGCTGTTGATATTACAGTTACAGGCGGTCAGCCACAATATAGTTATGTATGGAGTAGCGGTCAAACAAGTCAGGATATCTCTGCATTAAGCGGAGGAACATACACTGTTGATGTATTCGATGCTAATGGATGTGTGCTTTCGGGAACTAGCTTTACAGTTGTAGAGCCTGTTGTTGTAAGTGCAACTGCAGCGATTACTGATGTTACTTGCTTTGGCGTAAGTGATGGTTCTATCGTACTGACTCCTTCGGGAGGTATCACTCCTTATCAATATTTCTGGGGAGGAGTAGCTCAGGACACTGATACCTTTAACTTAGGTGCAGGAATCTTTTTTGTTGACGTATTTGATTCAAATGGCTGTATTTATCAGGCATCTTATACCGTTAGTGAACCTCTACCATTGACAAATTATATGTCGGTTGTTGATGTATCATGTTTTAGTTATAGCGATGGAGCTCTAACAGCTAATGCGAGTGGTGGCACTGCACCGTATACATTTGTTTGGTCAAATGGTACAAGCGGAACAAACCAACTCGTTGGTATGCCGGCAGGAACTTATACTGTGACAATAACGGATGCAAATGCATGTACCTTTGTTGCAGAAGGTGGCATTACGCAACCATTCAGTGTAGGCTTAATGGCAACTGTAAGTGATGTAAGTTGTAATGGATTTCTTGACGGAGGTGTTGATTTAACGGTTAC
>Ga0233443_1000341_pt1 | contig 53852 bp, 32 predicted proteins | sample SI_123_September_2_FD_182784 | JGI IMG/M metagenome (GOLD analysis project Ga0233443, IMG submission 182784) | Seawater microbial communities from Saanich Inlet, British Columbia, Canada - SI_123_September2016_200_MG | ecosystem: Environmental > Aquatic > Marine > Inlet | place: Canada: British...
TAAACATTTAAGTCGCTGGTTACGCAAAGAAAACATTCACTGTTATCGACTCTATGATGCAGATATTCCAGAATATGCCTTGGCAATTGATGTCTATGAAGGCAAACAAAAGTGGGTGCATGTTCAAGAGTACCAAGCACCCAAAACAATTGATCCCGAAAAAGCGAGCCATCGTTTACACGAAGCCACAGAAACGTTGATTGATTTACTGAATATTGCACCCAAACAATGTTTCATTAAAACTCGTCGTCAGCAGAAAGGTAAATCACAATATGAAAAATTAGGCGATCAGCAATTTTTTCATGAAGTCATTGAGAATGAAAACCGTTTATGGGTTAATTTTGAAGATTACCTAGACACAGGTTTGTTTCTTGATCATCGTACCACTCGTTGCTTGCTATCAACCATGAGTCAAGGCAAACGGTTTTTAAACCTATTTGCCTACACTGGAAGCGCAACGGTCCATGCCGCTAGTGGAGGCGCATTATCAACCACCACCGTCGACATGTCGAAAACCTATCTTGACTGGGCAAAACGCAATATGTCACTCAATCAATTTAATTCACCTGCACATCAATATATCCAAGCAAACTGTATCGAATGGTTGGAAAACCAGTCATCACAATATGATTTGATTTTTCTCGACCCACCGAGTTTTTCAACGTCCAAAAGAATGAAATCAACATTTGATGTACAGCGAGATCATGTTGGTTTAATTAAAAACACAGTGAAATTACTGGATAACAATGGAGTTTTAATATTTTCTAATAACTTACGGCATTTTAAAATGGATCATCAAGCATTTCATAACCTGAAAATAGACGATATATCCAAACAAACATTACCTAAAGATTTCGAGCGGAACCCACGGATTCATAATTGTTGGAGAATTCGCCCCATTTAATCCCTTATTTTGTTCTGAATTCTGTTAACCATTGACAAGTGGGAAGCTAAAAATGGGGAGTTATTTCGCGCCCGTTATGAGTGTACATTCTTTTATTTATGAAATAAGGATCGATTTAGAGGGTGAGTATTACCATCTTGTAACCTTATGGATGTCTACACAGCAGGAGAAACAACTCTATGAAAAATTCAAAAAAAACTATGACGGCAGATGAAATAGCAAATCTTGCAGATCAAGGTGAGGATATTTCTAAACATTTTACTAATAATGGAGCTATTCGACATCCTATTCAAAGAGTTAACGTGGATTTTCCATTAGACATGCTATCAGAGCTTGATTCAATGGCTAAAAACATGAACATTAGCAGACAAGCTTTAATTAAAATGACATTAAGACAGTATTTAGATAATCATTATCTTGCGCTTTCTAAAGTGGTTTAAAAGTATAATTATTTTAACAAAATTTTTGTGGCAGATTTTTTTGCCCCTTATTATCATATAGAGAAGGGGAAAACAGCCAATTCTTAGTTTTTTCTCCTACCTAAAGAGTATGCTATGATTGAATAAAGGGATATTTTCAAAACTTAAAGCTGTCGGTGTCGATGAACAACAAGCAGAAGTTCAGGCAGAAGCACTGGCTGATATTATTGATGATAAAAAAGAAATTGAAACACTACCCGATCAAGACAAAACAATTATCAATTTTGTATTAGACTCTTTAAATTATTGCGAAAAACCATTTTCAACAAGTTACACAGCCATAATATTCATTCAAAGCATGGGAGGACTTGAACATGCAACCCCATACGACTAAACAGACCGCACTCAAGGCAATCAGGCAACTTCCTGACAACGCCAACACAGAAGAAATGATGTATCAACTTTATGTGTTGGAAAATATTCGCCAAGGACAACAAGATGCCGTAGAAGGAAAAACAGTGACTACAGAGGAGGTTCTTAAGGATATTGAGACATGGTAAAATGGACAAGACACGCAAAAAAACAACTCCGTCATATTCACAATTATATTGCAGAAGATTCACCATTTTATGCTAAACGAGTCAGTGAAGCTTTAGTAAAAAAAACAATAGGTCTTGATGATTTACCCAGAAAAGGTCGTGTAGTTCCCGAACTCAATGAAGATGTTGTTCGTGAATTATCTCTGTATTCTTATCGAATCTTATATGAAATCAAACCTAACCTAATTGAAATACTCGCCGTCATTCATAAGCGACGGCACCTGCAAATTGATGAAATCTCACGAAAATAACAATAATAAACAATATTTTTCTTTTAGCCACTAGCCCTGTGGCATTTGATCGAATATAAAATAACAAGCAAAGCGTCTGGGTTTGGTTGGGCGAGAAGACCTTGAACGGTAGTAAAATGGCTGCAACCAGACAAATACTGACACGTTAATTTAATTTTTTTGAGGCAGGGAATGCCCTTAGGGGTTGGGGTTGATTGAATTAATCTGCGCAACCTCTATTGATGACAAAAGCAAAGACTTGATACATTTTAGTAACCTCAACCCAACCTACTTCGACCAACTTAAGGAATAATATCAATCGGGTTAGTCAAAAAATCACTAAAATCAATAATTCCAAGACTACTGTCATCATGAAAATCAAATATCTTTTGGTCAATATCAGTAGAGAACGCTGATCCCCACCAATTTTTTGTAGCGTCTTTTTTATCTGAGTTATTATTGACCATGTTAAAGCCACCGTTATTAAAGATATTGTTATTGTTTACCAAACTAGAGCCACTATGCTTGATACCATCGCCAGTATTGTTGGCAATGATGTTGAATGAAAGAGAAAATGTTGACCCGACAGAATTACGAGAAATACCCGTTACATTTTCAGTTATTGTACAATATTTTACTGAACCTCCTCCTCCACTTAAAGCAACATTTGTATGTTTTCTAAAAGTACTAAAATAAACAGAAATTCTTTGTGTTGAATTCAAACCAAATTGATTATCCACAAATTTTGAATAAGCTATGATTTTATCAGCACTCTTAATCACTGTGTTATTATTTATAAAAACAGAACGATACATCAATTGATCCCATCCACTGTAATTACTTGAAGCTGTACTATTGTTATCAAACACAGAGTCATATATTTCTACTGGGCCACCACTATTACAACATTCTACAGATACACCGCCAGATGAATAAGATAATTCCACATATTGAAATATACCGCTTCCACCCAACTGATTTCTAATCGAAACTCCACTCCACGCCCCTTTAGACGCACTTGACGGATCTTTAGCCGTAAAAACAATCGGCTTCGACACCGTACCAACAGCAGTTAATGCACCTCGAATCTCAAGTGACGTTGATGCTTCGAAACGGATATGAACACCTGCTTCAATCACCAAATTATTATCTGCCGCCAACACATAGTCACTGGTTACAAGATAGGGACTATTTGCTAATGACAGAGTGGTATTTGTTGCCGCACCACCACTTAATTCCGTTACTGAAACGGCTCCAGTAGTAATGTTTGTAGATTGTAAAAATGATGATTCAGCGATATTATTAAAAGCCTTGATGCGATAGTGATAAGTTTTATTTTCAGAAACCATGTCATCACGGTAGGATGTCACGTTCGCATTTAAACGGGTAATTTCTGAAAAATTATTTCCGCCATCAGCACTTCTTTCTACAACAAAACCATCCTCATTGCTTGAATTATCAGACCAAGATAAATCAACAGTCCAGCCATTTACATCAGATACCGTTAAATTTGTAGGTGAATTTGGCACTGAACTGAATGATACGGTAGAAACACTTTCTTCACTGGTATAATCTGAAATATTAGTCGTTAAATATGAAGTATAAGTATAAAGCTTGTAGAAATAGGTAGTATTCGGTGAAAGTCCAGTATCTTCATAGCTCGTTTCATCAACAGGTACGCTACCAATGACTGAATAGATTCCTGTTGCACCCACTTTTCTCGCAACAGCAATACCAACAGCTTTGCCAAATTCAGCATTACTAATTCCTGGTGAAATCCAAGATAATGTTACCCGATTTGATGTATCGGAAGAAAGCGTGAGAGATGTAGGTGGCAATATAGTCTTGACGCTAATCGCTACTTCATCGGTTGAACTTGAAAAATCATTATCCGTTGCCGTTAACCTAAAAACCAAATCACCTGCAACTGTTGGTGTAGTAAAGGATGGATTTGGGTCGTCACTAGTACCACTCAAAGTCACCGATTCACCAGAAATCTGTGACCATGAAAAAGACTCAATGGCTCCATTGCTGTCTGTAGCTGAACCCTCCAAAGCAACGCTCGAAGAAATTAATACATTCTTATCCAAACCCGCATTAGCAACGGGTGCAACATTGACAAAAATGGTTGTAACTCCCGTTGAACTTCCTCCTCTATCATCAACAACAGTCACTTTAAATGTTAGATTACCAATGGTATTCGGTGCAGTAAAAACAGGGTTAGCAACAGATGAGTCGTTCAATGTTACGCTAGCTCCTGATGTTTGCTCCCAATTGATTGAACTAATTTTACCATCTTCATCCGTAAAGTCTGAAAATGTATTGATAGTATGTATTTGCCCCATGATGGCAACGGCATCATATTCATCATTACTTTTGGTGGTTGTACTGCTTGCAGTAGTAGACGTAGACGCCGAAAAAGAAGGCAACTTATTGGTGACTTCCGCCAATACCAGCTCTCCCGCATCGGTCACGGTATCTTTGGTGACACTGAGATTTGTTCTTTCACCTTGAAATATCACGGTTTCATTGACATTCAAACCTTTTAAAGTGACTTTTCGATTACTGCCAACAGGTACATTATTGATAGTACCTTTTCTATTGGAAGCCGTAAAATCTTGTTGCATGGTGGTCAAGCCATCACCAGTGACAATGGCTCGCATGGTGACAACATCGGTTGGTAAAGTCACTGCTTTAGATATGTTTTGGATCGACGTTTGTTGCCAAACCACTTTAACCGCAATTGAACCTGTATTTCCCACTGATTGTGATGTTGATGATGTTTCGGATGATTTCCCCTTGCATCCTGCCAATACAATCAACGAGCTAATTAAACCCAAACACAATATTTTTTTAATTGAATTTTTCATTATTAATTCACCACGTTAAGTTGATTTGTCCATCACCTGAAGAACTGCTATCCGTTGAAGTAGTCGTGCCACTGCTGGTACTTCCACCATCATCACCTCCACCACCGCCACCTCCTCCAGCAGCGGCAAGAACCAGCACTGTCAAACCACCCACAACCCACATCCAGGTCGGAATACCATCATCTTTCATTTCATCTTTGAGTGGAATGGATAATCGAATAGTGTCCACTGATTTTATTTGCACGTAACGTTGGATGTTTTTTTTAAATTCCTTATTTTTTAATTCTATTTTTCTGGAGCCAAATGGAATTTTATAACTGGCATCTTTTTCCAATAACACCCCCTTGTTTTCACCATCAATAAAAAGTCGGGTATTTTTTTCAAAAGGCGTTATTTTCACGGTTAACAGTCCCATTTTTGGAATCATATCGAAATTAATGGTTGAGGTTTGATCGGCTGTAATCCTGAAATTATTTTTCATTTGAAGACGATAACCAGACTTTTCAGCCGTAATGGAATAATTGCCTGGTAAAAGTTGAAGTGTTTCTGGCTGGTTTGCTTTCAATATTTTTGTTGCCACTAAAACTTTTAATGGATCATAAAACTTTATTTTGGTTCCTTTAATCAATGAACTGATCACCACTGAACCTTTTTTGTTTTCACCCAATACAATTCTTTTTAATGTCTCGGCAACATTGGTTTCGGTGCAATTGAGACAGTCATCTTTGCCTGGCAATACAATTTCACCTGTTGTTACATTTTTGATTTGAACAATGAGTTGATAATTTTTCTTGGTTTTAAGGACAGATTCCTGACCAGACATATTGACTGCCGCCGCCATGACAAATTTTGAATTAAATGCATTGGCAAGTTGTGTAATACATTCATTGGATGACAAACAATCAGTAATTGACAATGAAGCCGTGATTGTTTTTATTTTATCCATGACCTGCTGACCACTGAAAACACGATAATCATTACTAAGGGTGGTTAACAGTGTGGATTGATAATTTGCAATGGCTGATTCTGATAGGGATCGACCTTTAACAGGCATCAATACCAGTTTTTCTTTAATCGACTGATTAAAGAAGAAGTCTGATTTTAAATTGGATAAACGGTAAGGATCTTGGCGGTCATTACTGGCTTTACCCACTGCTTGACTGACACGGTTGAACACCTGATCTATGGTGATATTTTCCTGTTCGATGAACTGGATCAACTGCTCTGTAAATAAACCGTTATTACCCGAACCATCACTAGCCACCCCGCCAGGTTGAGCAGAAAACGCCACAAAACTGCCTTTGCTCATGTGCTGAATTTCAGCCAAACCTTTTTTAAAACTGCGAAAACTTCGCTGAAAAGGATTGTCCCGACAAGCATCCAGAATCACAATATTGCTTTTTAAGTTTTTGCTTTCAACGGCGGCAAAAATCTCATCCATTAAAAAAGCTCTGGATTTCACTTGATACTCTGCGGAGATATTTGACTGCACGGGAATCAAGTAGTTTTTACCCTCAACCTGCATTCCATGACCCGCAAAATAAAACAAACCTGTGCCATTTTCTGTTAATTTTTCATGAAAACATTGAACCGATGCCATCATTTCTTCATGGGTAACATCATGCAATTCGATGACATTGAAGCCCAGTCGTCTCAAACTACTGGATACTGCTACGGCATCATTGATTGGGTTTTTGAGTTTTCCCAAGGCGTAATTGGCATTACCGATGATGAGCGCCAGCTTATCATTGCCTTGCAAACCTGCACACAAATCTTGTTTGATAAATATTGATCTATTTTCACTGTGGGCATTTTGCCAAAAACCTAAAGACAATAGGCAAAATAATAAAAAACAGGTTATTTTAGATTGAAGTGATTGTGAGAAATATTTTGTTGTTTTTGCAGAAAAAACTAATAGACTATTACTGTGCTGTGCTGTGCTGTGCTGTGCTGTGCTGTGCTGTGCTGTGCATAATTTTAAGACCTTAAATTAACTTCAACAATGTTTTTAATAGTATAGCAACTGATGAAATTTATGTAGAATAATTGCTTTCTCTATTCAGACTTACTTTTCAACCATACCTGAAACTCACCCAATGACGAAACCTTAATTGCTTTTCTAAGCATCTCTTTTAGCTTAGCCAAATCAGTTTCTTGATTAACCTGAATAATTAAGTCTTTGGGTGCTGAGATATCAAGATTAATTTCAAGAGCCTCTATAGCTGCTTCTCGGGAGCTTTGCAGTAGACCTATCTGAATTCCATCTTGCCTTCCAAATCTTTCCGCACTTGTTACATATTGCATTGCCTTTTCCTTCTCAAATTCACTTAACTCTCGCAAAAACTTTTTTTCCAGATTTTCAGGTAATGCTAAAATCCAGTCGATGAAAGTATAAAGTTCAAGGATATCCTGCTTGCTATAATTTCTTTCGTAAAGTCTTTTTGTCAGGCTAAATTTCCAGTCCTTTCGCTCTAAGTCATCTTTTAACAACTTTGCCTTTAACTGAGCCATTACAATGATAGCAAATGGATTATTGTTACTTTCAATTTTAGCCCAATCCCGAACATAATCCAATAACTTGATAATTGGGAACTTAAAACTCAACTCACAACCCCAAATTGCTTTTTTGTATTGATTGGGTCTATAGCTTTTTTCATCGTCACATAAAATCACCAAACTGGCAACTTCTACATTATATTGCTCCCAGATTCGATGACGGTAAACATAGATTCTTTCTGAAAAATTACTGACTCGTGAGGATTGAACCTCAATGTGAATTAAAACCCAAATGGTATCGCCATTTTTCAACCAAACTTTAACCAATTTATCAGCATATCGATTGCCAATTTCAGCATCACGAGTAATTCTTTTTAAGTCTTTATCCAAAAACTCATAACCTTTAGACCAGTCAATATCATTATTAATATCTGGAAAAAAGAAGTTCATAAAGTCAGGAAAGAATTTTTCTATTGCCTGTTTCCAAGGACTGTCATAATCATTTTGCATATTTTGTTTCATGTGTAATTTTCAAATGAATATAATGTCCTAACGGACAAAATGGTATTATTATAAATTTGCAACTAAATATTAAACTTTGTTTTTCCTATCATTAACATTATGACAACACCTTCATCGCCCAGTTAATCTGCTGAAATTTTTCATGGCAGCCTCCCCTATCTGGATGATATTTCATCGCTAATCGCCGATATTGTTGTTTTATTTCAATTAAATCAGCTGGCTCCTGAAGCTCCAGTACATTCAACGCATCCTGGCGTTTATCAAAAACCTTAATCTTAAGCCAAAAATTGTTAAGCATTGAATTCAACTCATCTTCGGTCGTATCTTTAAGGTTTGATAAGTCGAGATAGTAATAACTCAGTTTATCTGGTGAAGACAATTGTTGATCAGAACAACGCTGAATAAATGGACGTAAAATAATACACAAAGGATTAATTTCTAACTCGGCTTCCTGCTTTTCCCGTAAATCCATTCTAATAAGATAAAGCAAATGAAACAGTATAAAATGCTTATGAAAAAGTTGCATCTGATCTTTAAATACCGCTTTTCCAAAACCAGAATAACCCTCATCCTCTAATTTTTTAAACAAATCAAATTCACTGATACCTTCAGAATGAGTTATTAATAACTGATAAATAATGGGTTTTAGTTGATTTAATTGCTGTTTGATTGATTTCAATTGATTACTTCAAATTTTTTTTCAAATATCGTGTTAATTTTTCTATGAAGAGCTATATTTTATGCATGTAAACACAAGTATTATTCCTGTAATGAAATAATATTAATGATTTAATTATTAGCAGGTTAAACTACATTTTTACAACATTTATGTGATTTTTCTTTTACCTCTCCAAAACTAATAAAGAATTGCTATTCTGTCACATATTAATAAATTTAGAGACATTGTATGTTAAAAAACTCATGGAAATTAATTACGTTCATCGCCTATTCAGCGATTATGTCAGGTATTATCTTCATATTTTGGCAGCAATCTAATCCAACTGAAAACTCTTTCTTAAAAAGCTCGAATAACGCCTCAATACAATTATTATGGCAACATGTACTAAACGAAAAAAGACAAAAATTGAATCGTGTTATTGATGAACTCACGCTGAACAAACAAATTGAAAACCTATTATTAAATAACAATTCCAGTGAATTAAAAATAAAATTAGACCAAATTAAACGTGTCATTACCCTTATTAGCCCAGATATCAACATCATGATTTCTGATGCCTCTGACAAACCTGTGTATTCATCACAAAAAGGACTGCCACTTAAAATCAAACCTTTAATCAAACAAGAAATATTACAGGCATCCAATGGACAGTTGCTTCAGGTACAACTCAAACAAATTTATAACAGAAAGAATTTAGTTGGTAATATTTTTGCTTACATTGATTTAAAGAAAACCACTGATCAATTGAATGCCACACTAACATCAACTGATAAATCAGGGATACAGGGTATCTTTTGGAGATGGCCAAATGGTGACTGGGCCAATAAATATCATTCTGCTGTACCCCTTAGCTTAGTTAAAGGAATTCCCGTTAATACAGACAATAAAACCTTTTTCCATGAAATCAACAGCGTTATTTATAGCATCACTCAACACACCATATTAACAAATACTAAAAAACCATTAATCCAATCATTATTGGTTGTGGAAATAGGTCCGACTAAATTACTTAAGGGCACCCAGTGGCCACTCTATCTATCCATTATTGCCTTCATGTTCACATTATTAGCAATCGGTATTGCCTTACACGGACACTATGACCAATTTAAACAAAAACAAGCCATCAATAAGTTGGCAATAGAATGTAATAAAATCGCAGAAACATCTGGTTTAATTAATTTTAATGAAAATATACCTGAAAACTTAACGGTATTATCAACCGCATTGGATAATATTGCCTCTCAGTATAAAAATAAAACTGATGAAATCATGCAATTACAGGAACCCTCTGAGAATTTGAATGACTTTCTCGAAAGATCAAGAACTTTACAAGATGCTGTTGAACTGGTTGCTCAAGGTGACCTACAAGTCAGCATCAATATATCTGATGATGAAGACGAATTATCAAACCTAGAGTCTTCAATCGTCAGCATGTTAAGTAGTTTAATTGATCTAATCAATAAAATTCAACAAGCCAGTATGCAAGTGACGTCCTCTATCACACAGATTGATGAATCAACCAAAGAAGAATCTGATAGAGTTTCACAACAAGTCATTCACTTTAAAGAAATTTCTGAAAATGTTGAAGACATTGTTGGTGCATCTGACAAAATGCTGTTAACCATGAACAATGTTGATACCGTTATTCAAGACATGGCATCAGCGGCACAAACAGGACAAGAAGCACTATCATTGATGGACCAATCCATGCGATCAATGATCAATGCCACAGAGTCAATCCATGCAAAACTGGCTGTCATCAGCGAAAAAACCAGCAATATTAACATGGTGGTAACAACCATCACAAAAATTGCAGACCACACCAATTTATTATCACTTAATGCCGCCATTGAAGCAGAAAAAGCAGGTAAATATGGCATGGGATTTTCCGTGGTAGCTGATGAAATCAGACGATTAGCCAATCAAACAGCCATTGCCAACTTCGATATAGAAAAAATGGTGGCTGATATGATTGAATCTGTTGCTGAAGGTGTTCATGAAATGAACATCTTTTCAGAGGAAGTCAGTTCTGGTGTGAAAAATATTGAACAAGTCAGTTCTCAATTTGCCATCATTATCGAACAAGTCTCTTCATTTTCATGGTTTACCGAAATTCATGAAGATATGGAATCTCAGTCTGATTCTACAAAACAAATCAGTACCGCTATTTTTCAATTGGCAAAATACATTCAGCAAACTAAAAAATCATTTGATAAAACCAAAGAAACTGTGCTTGATCTTGAGGATGCAACTAGAATCTTAACCGAAGTTGTTACTCAATTTAAAGTTGAGGACAAGGGAGTTGAGTGGTTATAGGTCAATCGCTTAGCTCTTGAAAAAACCACGAATGAACACATATTTGACTGAATAGAAATTAAATTATTTTAACATTTTCAGACATTTTTCCTCCCCTTAGACACTACGACTTTGACCGAATAGACTTCTATGCAATCAGAGTCATAACACCTAAGGCAACTCGCAACAAATAAACTACCCATCTTACTTGCACCCAAAGGGCATAAAACTCTTTTGTCTGTCTTCTTTGCCACAAAAATAGTTATGTAGAACGACTACACGCCTATTTTTATAACAAAAAAGACAAACAAAATTTCTGCGCAATATGGGTAGTTTATTTATTGCGCGTTACCTAAGGTCAATAAATCTGCCCAGAAAATTTTGTTAAAATAATTATGTTTGCTTACCCAACAACAAACGCAACAATTTCCTTTTCAATATTTTCTTTGTCAATTACCGATGACTGGGTAACCTCCTGACTGAATAAGGCATTAATCGTTGAAGGAATTTTCAACTTGGCTTTTTGTGCAATTGTGGTTAAAGCGTGTTGGTCATCCGCTTCTTTCTCACCAGTGAGTGCATTGGCGATGGTTGGTGAAAACTTTGTCCATTCTGCGGTTGAGTAAACGATTGTTTTAATGTCTTTTTTAGCACATGTTTCATATGTCTTGATACAAGTTGCCGTATGAGGGTCCATTAAATAACCATCATCAAAGGCATTTTTTATGGCTGATTTACCTTCGTCATCTTCACAAAAATCAGCCATAAATATTTGCTGTAATTGCTTATGTTCATCAGCAGATAATTGATAATACTGACCATTTTCTAAATCAGACATTAATTCTTTGGTTCTTTCAGCACCATACAAATCATACAATACACGTTCAACATTGGATGATTTTAATATATCCATCGCAGGTGAAGACGTTTGTTTTACTTCAAGCCCTCTAATATCATATTTACCATCGTTGACCAGCTTAGTTAAAACATTATTGCTATTTGAAGCAATTAAAATATTTTCAACAGCAAGCCCCATTTTCATGGCATAATATCCACCCAATGCATTACCAAAATTGCCACTGGGCACATTCAGATAAACCTTTTCATCCATTACAATTTCTTGTTGCCGTAACAATTCTAAATAACTATATATATGATAAATTATCTGGAAAATAATTCGTCCAAAATTAACCGAGTTTGCGGCAGATAACAATACTTTTTCCTGCTTAAGCTTGCTGATAAAACTGTTCGATGATAATAATGACTTCAATGCACTTTGGGCATCATCAAAATCACCATTGATTCCAATGACCTTTAAGTTTTTAGAATTAACCGTCACCATTTGCAATCGTTGAACATCTGAAGTCCCACCACTGGGATACATACAAGCAACTTGAATATTTTCTTTATTATTGAATGTTTCTAATGCCGCAGGCCCTGTATCACCACTGGTTGCCGTTAGAATTAAATAATTTTCCTGACGGGCTTTAGCAATGGCAGAAAGAATGACACCGAATGGTTGCAAGGCCATATCTTTGAAAGCCCTGGTGGGTCCATGATACAACTCACTGACAAATAAATTTTCTTTTATTTTAACAACAGGCACAGGATGTGCAGGATCATCAAAATGATCATACAAACTAACCGCTGACTCCAAAATGGCTTGATCAATATCAATATCAAATAATTTCAAAACATCCAAAGCAAGTTCTTTATAGTTTGAAGACAAATGATTTTCCAAGAAATGCTTATCAATCTTAGGTAAAGACTCTGGCACATAAAGTCCACCAAAAGAAGCGATGGGACTCAATATGGCTTGAGAAAAACTGACCTTTTCAGGTTTACCATCATCATTTCCACGTGTTTCAATAAATTTCATTACAATCACCATTGATTAATTTTGTTAGTCGGGTAAATTGTAATGAACAATAATACACATTACAATTAATTAACATTCTCTAAGAAATAAATTTATTACAAAAAATACAATAGTTAGGTAACACGCAATAAATAAACTACCCAGATTGTGCAGAAATTTTATTTGTCTTTTTTGTTTCAAAAATAGGCGTGTAGTCGCTCTACATAACTATTTTTGTAGCAAAGAAGGCGAACAAAAGGAGCCGTAAGATGGGTTGTTTATTGTTGCGAGTTGCCTTACTCTGTATATTGAGCAGTGACAAAAAAATAAGGTAAATTTCATGAACAAACAGGAAAACACTCAAAACAAATATATTGATGACTTAATTGAACAAAAAAAACCCATTTCTATTTTTTTGATCAGTGGCATACGTTTAAATGGCTGTATTATTGGACAAGATAGATACACCATTCATTTAGATGGAAAAATTAGCCAACTCATTGAAAAGTCCTCCATTTCAACCATTATGCCAGAACAAAACACCAACAATAAAAACCCAAATAAAAAAAGGCATCAGGCAAGAAGTTAGTTAATTGAGAACTTCATCACAGATTACTAATATTAGATAGAATAGAATTCTCAGTTAAGAAATGGTAAATTTTACCCTTCCCTTAAAACCAAAGGAAATCTTATGTCGACTCAAAACAAATTCAATAACAATCTATTTTTCCAATCATGCTTGTTAATATTTGTTTGTTTTTTAACCAGTCATTTTTTGGATTTCAAGTTTTCGGATAATATTTTGCCCGAAAAAACAGTTGCATCAAAAGCTGATACCCTAAAAACATCTAAAAACACCAATTTAATGCTTATTTCCAAATACTAATATTAATTCTTAATTCATTTCCATCCTCTCACCTAAAACAATTCAAATATTTGACAGAAACCTTTCTAACAGGTAATGTCCTGTAGAGACTACTTATTAAAGACTCACCAAACTGACCTCATTATAAGTAGATGCTCATCATTATTTTCATATCACATTTCAACGTGGATAATAATTTGGACATTGACAACGCTTGCTTTAATTCTGTTCAACAACATATTGCCTCCCGTATTATTGGTCAAAAATCATTAATCAATAGCATGCTGATTGGCTTATTATGTGACGGCCACTTACTCATTGAAGGATTACCTGGACTGGCAAAAACAACTGCTGTCAAGGCACTTTCTGAAGCCATTGAAGCTGATTTCCACCGCATTCAATTCACACCAGACTTACTGCCGTCTGATTTGGTTGGAACTGAAATTTACCGCCAGTCTAGTGGTGATTTTGAATTCAGATCTGGCCCCATTTTTCATAATATATTGTTAGCAGATGAAATAAATAGAGCGCCTGCAAAAGTACAATCAGCGCTGTTAGAAGCAATGGCAGAAAATCAGGTAACCGTAGGCAAAGAAACCTATCCGTTACCACCTCTTTTCATGGTTTTAGCCACTCAAAATCCTGTTGAACAAGAAGGCACATATCAACTCCCAGAAGCACAACTTGATCGTTTCTTAATGCATGTTTGGGTCGAATACCCAAATCATGAAGAAGAACTGGCTATTCTGGATCTTGACAGCCAGGAACATCAAAAAGCCTCAACCCCATGCTTAAGTCCTCTTGACCAAGCAACTATTTTTAAAGCCAAAGCAGCGGTTAATAAGGTTTATATTGATCAAAAATTAAAGCAATACATTGTCTCTTTGGTCATCGCAACCAGAAACCCTGAAAATTACGACAACGACTTAAAAAGATGGAGTCGATTCGGAGCCTCACCAAGAGCCAGTATCGCTTTATTACGCTGTTCAAAAGCAATCGCTTGGCTACAAGGAGACGCATTTGTTACCCCAGAACACATTCATGCCGTTGCAAAAGAAGTCTTAAGACATCGAATTCTCCTTACTTTTGAAGCTGAAGCTGATGGCATTACAACGGATGTTTTTATCGAAAAATTATTAGCCGTTGTTGCTATTCCTTAACCCCAATACCAATGAAACAATTACTGCCTGAAATTAGCGACTTATTTGAGTTACGCCATCAAGCTCATTCCATTGGGTTAGCATCACATCATGCAGTAAACTCTGTATTATGCGGTCTTTATAAATCTGTGTTTAAAGGTCAAGGCATGGATTTCGATGAAGTTAGAGAATATCAACATGGTGACGAAATCCGAAATATGGATTGGCGTGTCACAGCAAGAACCAACACACCCCATCTAAAAGTTTATCGGGAAGAAAGACAAAGAACCGTCATGCTATGCGTTGATATCGGTAGCCACATGATGTTTGGCACACGAAAAACATTTAAAAACATACAGGCAGCCAAAGTAGCGGCATTACTAGGTTGGGCGGCCTCATCAAACAAAGACCGTGTAGGGGCTTTATTGTTTGGCGATATAACAGGCTTAAGATATTTTCGTCCCAGCCATGCCAAAAGATCATTATGGCAAATGCTACAATCGATGACGACTATTAATCACACGGCAACCAGCCCTAGAACAGAACTACCAAAAGCCATCCAAAAATTAATACACAGTACCCCGACAGGTGCTCTCATATTGATCATTGCTGATTTCAATTACAACTTCGAAAACTTACAACACGCTTTAGGAAAACTTCGGCAAAAACATGAAATCATTTTACTACCCATAGATGATAATGCCGACCAAACAATTCCTGCCATGGGAAAAATCATGTTTACCCAAAGCAATGGCCAGCAATGTGAAATTGACACTGACTCTGAAACTGGCAGACAAAAATATAAGCAAACCTGGACTGAAAATCGTCAACAGATAAATAGTATTTGTAAAAAACTGGGTATTGATATCATTGAAATATCAACCCATGATGATGTCCATTCAACATTAATCAAAAGCCTAAGAAAACGGGTATTCCACCATGGAAAATGACGTTGCAAACCCATCTCTACTCAAAGACATTGATGGTTTTGAATCAACCTTACCCATGATACTAGAAAACACCTCATCCTATTTACTACTGATATTTTTAGCCACTATCATTGTCACTATCATCGTCTATTTCCGTCAAACACTGCTATCAAACTCATGGCAATCATCGGCAAAAAATGAGTTATCAGAATTACAACAACGATTAAGCCATGATAATTTAAACAATATTCTTTCCGACTTATCTGTCTTATTGAGACGTATTGTAATGATGAAATACCAAAGAATACAGTGTGCAGGTCTCTATGGCGATGACTGGTTAAAATGGCTCAACCAACATGACCCAAAAGGTTTTGACTGGCTCAACAATGGACAGTTATTAATTAAAGAAGCTTACTCAGGACAACAATCTCTCATCAAAAAAAATGAGCTCAAACAATTGTTAACAGCAACCCAAAAATGGATTAATTAAAAATGCTGAGTTTTAAATGGCCCTGGATGGCAATACTCCTAATACTGCCATGGATAATGCCTTATTTTTTATCCAAACAAAAAACCACAAAGGCTTCATCTGAACTGAGCTTATTACATTCAGGAATTCATAAACTGGAAGCCGCATTTTCCAATAACACCATCAATAAAAAAAACACTCGATCACTCTACCGATTCTTATTATTTTTATTGTGGATTTCCATCATTATCACATTAATGAGGCCTCAAATAATTAAGGAATATACAGAAGTAAGAAACAGAGGCTATGACTTAATGTTAGCTGTTGATGTATCACGCTCAATGCTGGCTCTGGACTTCAAATATAATGATCATCCTGTTAATAGATTGGCAGTCGTCAAAGGGGTATTAGACCAATTCATCAGCAAAAGGACAGGAGATAGAGTTGGATTGATATTATTTGGAGATGGCGCCTATGTTCAATCTCCACTAACATCAGACGGAAATATTGTTAGAAACATGCTAAAAAACACCATTCCAAGGGTTGCAGGAGATGGCACAGCCATTGGAGATGCCATTGGTTTAGCCGTTAAAAAATTACGTCACCGACCTGCGGGCTCCAGAATATTAATTTTATTAACTGATGGAGAAAATACCTCAGGATCTCTAGCACCACTTGACGCCACCATGTTAGCCAAACAATATAATATTAGAATTTACACGATTGGCGTAGGTAGTGAGGGGGAAGTCCCTTTTCCAGGGGAAAATGGAAAAACCACCCTAGAAAAAATGGAATTAGATGAGGACTTACTCAAAAATATTGCCCACAAAACCAATGGTGTATACCACAGAGCAACAGATACTGAAGCATTGGAAAATATTTACAAAAAAATTAACTCACTTGAAAAAACAGAAGCAGAAACTAAAAGTGTCATGATTCCACAATCAATCTACCGCTGGCCATTATCACTCACATTGCTTTGCCTGTTAATTATTGCAGGATTGTCATTAGGCAGAGGTGGCAAATGGTAGCTCAAAACTTCCATTTTGAATACCCACTACTGCTTTTAGCATTGGCAATTCCTTTCCTCCTATGGTGGTTGCCACGCACTCAATTAAAAGAAGATAATTTTGAAAAACTCAAACCCTATGCTGATAGCCACTTATTACCCTATTTAATTACACAAAACAGTTTACAACAAGTCACCACAAAAAAAGCATTCATTAACTGGGCAATGTTATGGGTATTAAGCATCATTGCCATGGCAGGTCCTCGATGGGACTACCATGACGTACGTGTTTTTAAACCTGCAACAAGCTTGGTTATTTTACTCGATATTTCAAAATCGATGGATTCAGATGATGTTCGTCCATCACGTTTAATTCGTGCCAAACAGGAAATAGAAGATTTTGTATCTCTTGCCAAACAGACTAATATTGGCTTAATCGCATTTGCATCCATTGCCCACATTGTCACCCCCATTACCGAAGACCATAATACTTTAATTCATTTATTACCCTCACTATCAACTCAATTGGTCAAATTTAAAGGCAGCCGAATTGTTAACGCCATCAGCCAAACAAAAAAATTATTGCAGTCACAACCCAAAGAAAACCCGAAGGCAATATTGTTAATTACCGATGGTGATTTTAATGAAAATCAACTGGAAAAAACAATACAAAGTCTACAAAAAGAAAATATACGGTTGTATATCATGGGGATAGGAACAAAAGATGGATCTCTCATTCCTGGACATAATAACAACTGGATGACTGACCAATCGGGCAAAAAAATAATCAGCCAACTCAATGAAGCAGAACTTGAAAATTTAGCAACGCTAGGAAAAGGTGTCTACACCACAGCAAATTACCGTGACAATGACACTCATATTTTGCTTGATGCCATAGAAAAAAACATGCCGACTAATACCATAGAAAAAAACCCTGTTAGAGTTTGGCATGAGCGATTTTATATCCCTCTGTTTTTTATTATTCCGTTATTATTGTATCGTTTTAAACAAAATAGTGTGTAGCCATAAATGTTAGCCTCAAACAAAAACATTGCCCACGTCATCATTACTACCATTCTCTTGTTGGTTGTTACTCCAACAATCCATGCAAATGAAAACGCTGAGCATTTATTTGAACAGAAAAAATACACCCAAGCCGCCGAAATTTTTCAAGATGAATACAAAAAAGGAGTCGCCTATTATCGAGCTGAAAATTATCAAAAAGCAATCGAATCTTTTAAAAAAGTAACCCGTGATAAAGCTGAATTAAGTAACTCGACCACTCAAACTAAACTTATGCCCTTGCAGCATAAAACACTCATTTCAGCACAATACAATATTGGCAACAGCTATTTCAAATTGAAACAATATCAAAAAGCCATTGAAAATTATCAAGATGTTATTAACAGCACAAATCATGAAAAAGCTATTTTTAATTTAGCCTTAGCAAAAGCAATGCTAAAACAAAAAAAGAAAGAAGAGAAAGAAAAAAAGGAAGAAGAGAAAAAGAAGAAGAAAGATAAGGAGAAGAAAGATAAGGAGAAGAAAAAGAAAAAAGAAAATAAAAAGAAGGAAGAAAAAAAGAAGAAAAAAGACAAAGAAAAAAATAAAAAAGAAAAAAAGAAAGAACCTAAAAAACAGCAATCCAAAAGCAAACAAGAAAAAGAAAAAAAATCAAGCGCTGAAAAATCATCAGAACAGAAAAAAGGAAAAAGAAAACCATCTGAAACAGGCAAAGATAAAGATAAAGACAAAAATAAAAACAAAGGCAAAGGCAAAGGCAAAGGCAAAGATAAAGATAAAGATAAAGATAAAGATAAAGATGATAAAAACAATAAAACAAAAAATAACAGCCAGAAAGAAAGTAATGCCAAAAATAAAGAGCAAAATAAAGACATAAATAAAGACATAAATAAAGACGAAAACAAAAAATCTCAAAAAAACAAACAAATATCAGCAACGCCAAAAGAATTAAAAAATGACCAAGATCAAAGCAAACTCATTAAAAACCTCAAAAATTTAGAGAATAATCAAAAACAAAAAACACCTAAAAAGCCAAAACAAGATTCTCAACTTCCAAAGTCACACATCTCTCCTCAACTGATTGAACAATGGCTAGACAGAGTTGAAGGTGATGCGGGCAGATTACTTAAAAATCAGTTTTATTTGAATGAACGTAATGAATGGAATAGAAATAACCGACAATTTAAAGAAGTGCGTCCATGGTAAAATTTTTTGAACCAAATGATTGTCATTTTTAAAAAAACAGATACTATCTGAAATCTCATTAAATACAGGAATAAGCAATGGCCGTAATCAATGACCCATGGGATAAAAATAACGAACAACCGCCCGATATCAGTGAAATTTTCAATAAACTTAAGAAATCTATCAAACAACCTAAAAATGGGAAGCAACCAAATATGGATCAATCTAAATCATTTAAAGTCATACTATCCATAGTTCTAGTCCTTGTTTTAATCAGTTTTGTTTCGTCAACTTATTATACCGTCAATAGTGGCACGGTTGGAGTATTGGCAACATTTGGTAAATACAATGACGAAGTTAAAGTACCTGGTCTACACTTCAAAATTCCAATCATGCAAAATTTACACACCGTTGACATTAAAATGCAAACGGCACATTATTTTGGCAACCGCGACATGCCAGATGAAGATGGAGTGGTTAATCGACCAGGCCTTAAAGTGTTAGACAACAAAAGCCTCCCCATTGGCATTGAACTGTCAGTTCAATACACACCGATTGCATCTGATGCCAGCAAAATTTTGTCACAATATGGAAGAAATTACTTCGACAAACTCATTAACCCTCTGGTTCGAGATATAGTCAGGAATGTTATCGGTAACTACAACGCTGAAAGCATTGCTCAGCAACGCTCCAAAATTGGCACTGAAATAAGTATCAAACTCACTAAAAGAATGTCAGGATTGCCGTTTCAACTAACCAATATTGCACTTAGAAACATACAGTTGCCAGAAATTGTACTGAAAAAAGTCAAGGAAGTTCAACTTGCAAAACAAGAAGAACAACGCCTTGCAATGGTTGAAAAACAAGCCAAAAAAGAACAACAAATAAAAACCATTCAAGCTAAAACACGGTTGATTGAAGTCACTACCAGCGCCAAAGCAGATGCCGAGAAAAAACGCATTGAAGCAGATGCAAAATCATACCAGATCAAAAAAGAAGCAGAAGCTTTAGCGGAAGCAAACAAACTTATCGCAGCATCTGTCACATCTGAACTGATCAATTATCATTCCGTAGAAAAATGGGACGGGCAATACCCAAGAATGATTTTAAGTGGCGGGCAAGGCAATGGGCTCATGATTTCACTGCCTGATGTCACCTCAAATAAAGACCGATAGCTCAACGATCCTCATGGGAGAGCGCAAATCACTCTCCCAAAATGAGAGTCTAACAACGCCTCAATTCAATTGCGGCCCCTAACCTTCGTAACTTTTAACAATCTCATCAAAAAATGTTCGGCCAGAATCTGACAGAATATAACTCTGCGAACTTGGTTTTTCCAACATAATATGGCGCTCAACCAGTATACTTTTAATGGCACTGGCCAAATCATTTTTCATCTTACCTTTTTCTAAAATTTCTTGAGTATCAGGCATCTCATTAATGGCTTCTATATCTGCGATTGTAATACCACCAGAGGAATCAGTTAGTTTAGATAGTCGGTAATTATTTTCTGTCAAATACTTACCCAGTAACAGTAGGAGTAAGCAAGCTTTCATCATAACATCGGTCTTAAGCTCTTCACTGCTACTATTCCTATCTCTAATAAACAGATATTCTGCCTCTTCAACCAGCTCAACACCATTCATGGCATATTGACTTCTATAATCTTTAAGATTATCCATTACCTCATTAAAAAGAGGGTTTTCGACAAATTGAGAACTATTATTCAATATTGTTTTATTAATTATTTTTCCATTCATTAATTGACTAAAAATCTCAGCACTTAAATTAGCATCATACACTCAATGTCTCCTTTGCAAATTCTAATGCAAGATATTCAAAAAAATAGGTATCATCAGTCAGTCGTTGTTTTTGTAATGTGGGTAAAATTCTGTCTTCATTTAATCTCGGCAAAAAAGCTTCCAGACCAAACAAAACATCCTGTAATTTAAAATCATTTGTTCTATTTTGTAATTCGTTAATGATAAATTCATGAATATTCGGAATATAATCGGGAATTTCTGACTGATTCATAGACTGGCTGATAAAAATTTGTCTATCCTGATCAACTGAATGCGTTGCGGGCAATGCGACGAGTGTCTTATTTTTCTCTTTGATTTTTGTTTCTTCAATAATCGCAAGGTATTCTTTAAAGCGTAACTTAGATGTTTCTTTGCTCCAGTTTAATTTTGCAGAATATTTAGAACGACGATTAGACAAACCTTCTAAGGCAGATGTTTTTGAAAAAATAGAGGCATCAGCAGTTAAATATTTATTGCGTTGTTTTCCATGTCGCAAAGGAATCAAGTTGTCAATTAACTCACTGAAACTACTCTCAATTGCCAGAAAATACCCACGATCTTCTTCAAGATGATTGGAAAACTGTTCTAGCTTATGTGCAAGCAAGGCGATATTTTTATAATAACTGGTAATGGCTGTTTTGCGAAACTGGATAGCACTGGCCACATTATAACGCTTCAAACCTGAGTCAGAATGATATTCAATTAAATGCTGAATGGCTTTAGAAAATGTTTTTGTCTTAACCATTTCCATTTCAGGATTAATAAACTCATAACAAGGCAAAACAAAACGAACATACAATGTCGTCACCCTATCATACAAATCAAACACATTAACATCAGAAGACCCCGTATTATAGTGCTTATAATCTTTTGCAATGGAATCAACTTGTGCCGTCAAGCCACTCACATTTTCTTTGATTTTTGAATGAATCTCACTCATCAGGACATTAAATGACTTCATGGCATCAACATAGTTTTGACTATAAGGATCCAATGATTCAATGTCATCACTGATATCAACAATCCTCTTTCTTAATTGCTCAAAATCAAAATCAGTCAGTTCTTTGACTCGTTTTATATCCAAAAACCTCAGCAGATCAACAATGAGTCGCTCAATGGTGATCATCCCTGTGTTTTTGTTATTGTGAATAAAAACACCATTTTCAATCAATGACACAATACTGAGGTGATAGTCCGTATTATTTTCTTCTGTCTCACTACAAATTTCATGATTGTAGAGTTTGATATATAACATTTCAGGAAATTCAAGCGAGCCATCGTGCGTATCAATATAATCAAGCAACTTTAAAAATGAACGTTGATGCTTGACGATGGCTGTAATTAAAACATCACGATTAAGCTTCACGCTTTACTTCCCCAAATTTTTGAATATGATCAGGCAAAATATTGATGTGGCATTTATTCACCAGCGGTTTCTCAACCATACAATGATCAATCATAATCCAACGTCCTACTTTCATACTGACTGAGGGTGAAAATTGTGGCGTTGCACAAAAAATAGAAAAACCATGATCGGCAATTTGTTTAATGGCAGCATCGGTATTGTAAGAATCAAGTGTACCTATTTCATCCACAATGATAGGAAAACTCAATGAAATATAGTGGGGTATGATGCGCTTGAGTAAAATAGACAACACAAACGCTGAAATCGTTGCCGTTGTTCCACCTGATTGAGCTTTGGTGACAACCTCTCCCGTTTCCTCCAAGGTGTAATGATAATCAATAGAAGAAATAATGTCGTGAATTTTTAAGCGTCTGGATTTTTTATTAAAAAAATCCTCAACAAAGTTAGATAATGAACTATAAAACTGTGCCTCCAGCAAAGTATCATCCTGGATATCATGTTTTTCTAATGTTGCCAGTAAAGATTCAAATCGTTTATTGATCACCAAATGAAGTTTAATCTCAGACAGATTGGAAATATTTTTATCATTGAGCTCGTTATTAATATCATGAATAGAATTGGTTAAATGCGCCCCTGTTTCTTTCAACTCATTTAGCTGACTACTCACCAACTGATTGTGTGAACGAATTTCATTCAAATATTGATTACGATCATATTCAAGCGTTGAAAAAGCAGACAAATAAGATTGAACAATACGCTCACATTCATTTAAACAAGCTCGTTCTTTATGAGGATCAACATCAGATGATGGTAATTCATCAATGAGTTTTTGTAATTGACCATTAAAATAACTAAATTTTTGAGCAAACTGACCAGCCAAATCTGCAACAGCTTCGGCTTTATTGTGGTTTAACTCCATCAAATCCAGTGACTCATATTGACAGTCAATGGGCTTAGTCAAAGATTTAGCAACCTTTAATCGATTGTCAATTTTATCGAAACTTTGCTGTTGTTCTTGAAGTCTGCTTATCTCATGATTCGCAATATTCCAATCGCCTTTAATTTGATTAAAATTTGCTTGCAGTTCATCTAGCGTCATCGTATCTGTTTTTTGCTGTAATTCCTTGTGTTCAATTTCGGTTTTTGACTGACTAATTGAACGTTCTAGCTCTGGCAAGCCACTAATCGACTCTAATTCACGGATTATTTTATCAATTTCACCCTTTGTGCTTTTAATAAGCTCTTCAACATTGTCCTCTTTAATGGCTTTATGTTGATATTCAATTTCTTTGTCTAAATCATCAATTTTGTTCTCCAGCGTTAGCTTCTCTTTCGCCCAGTTTACAATTTGTTGTTTACTGTCAAAAACTTTATAAGGCGTATCAATAACGGTTTTATCTAAAAAAGTAAGATTGCGATCGATATCTTGACCAAACAATTCGGTAAACGCTAAGATGATTTTTTTCTGCTGCTCATTTATCGGTGTTGCTATATTGGCAAGATTTTTATTAAGAGAAATCAAAGCATTAACACTGTCTGGAGAATCCAGTTGATATAATATCGTTGACTCTGAATTTTCAATTAATTCATTAAATTTTTTAAATTGTTCACTACACTTATTTTTATCTCGAATATTTTTTTCCAGCTTATTTTTAATGCCATCTTCTTCCTGATATTGCTTAAGATTGGATCTTTCTTTATCGAGCTCTTCATTGAGTATTTCAATAATTTCTCTCGGTGTGTTTGAGCCATAAGTGCCGATCAGTTTTTTAGTGCTTTCTGATTTAAACACATCTTTCCGATATCTTTTATCAAGCGTTGAGATAGCTCCTTTATTGGTTAACAATTGGCGGTCTAATTTGTTTATTTTATTATTGAGTTCCTGTTTAACGCCATTGACCTGATTAAATTTTTCTTGAGCTTCTTTGGCTCTAAAAACATAATCCTCCTTTGCTCGTACCAAAGCTGATTCAACCGAATTAAATTCTGAAGAGTACGCCGTAAACGCCTCTTTAATCGCATCAAAATTTGATTTAACCCGATCAAAACGTGGCTTAGCGTTGACTAGCGACTGTATCCATTGTTGTTTTTTGCGTAAAGCTTCATATTGTTCTGGCAATTTATTTAAATCTGCATCCAAACGTTCTTCATCACGTCCGCGCCCCATCTCAAGTAAGGTGGCGATCGCTTCAGGTAACGCTCTGGCTTCTTTTTTCCCTGTTTCAAAGGCCAGTTGATAGATGTTCTTAAATGCTTTAATCGAATCAGGTCGACCATCTTTTAACGGTAAAACACAAAAACGTTTTTTAAATTTCCCATCTCGAAAACTAGAAAACATCAGGTAACAAATTTCAGCGGGATCAGTTATTTGAATTCCGTTGCTTTGCTTAACAAATTGACTCACCATTTGAAGTCCTAAATCATCATTGAAATGATTAGACTCTGTATTCCAGAATAAGTGTCGAACTTCTTGATAAGGCAGTGGAATAAAACAACGACCATAACCATAATTGTTCATTTTATATAAAATCATACAAAAAGTATTTTCTGGATTTTGAACTTCCAAAATAATAAATGACTTTGGATCAGGGAAATAAAATTCGTATGATTCAACCATCGAATAAAGTCCCGTCTTGCCTTCAAATTTGAATTTTTTTTCACATTTATAAAAATTCACCTCAGGAAACAACAACAGTTTAGTGCCTGCCAAACTCGCTGTCTTACCCGCATTATTTCGCCCAAACATTGCCAGATGGTTATCCAGCATAATTTCAGAATAACCATGGTTTGCCGAGTTAACGTAGACAAGACGTTTAAGAATATAATCTTCTTGAAATAAGTTAATATCATCATTGTCCATACAGATAACTCTCCTGCTCTAAAACGCATTTATATTTTTTTATAAGTTCGGCATAAGGTGCTAAAAAAGGCTGGCTATCTCTTAGCTTAATCACCTTATCAGTATAAGTATTGGATATTTCTTCTTTAACCGATTGAAGTCGATTTTCTATATCATGAGGAACGATAAATTCCTTGGATGTATTGGGAAGTAAGTTATTGATGTTTTTGGCAATTTTTAATCCGCCCAAATCTAAATCAAAAAACAAATACAGATGTTCATACTGACTTAGAAACTGACGATGAAATTCATTACTGATTTCATTTCCAACAGCAAAAATAACATCGGTTGTCGAATTTAAATTAAGATGTGTTTGTTGATTCAGAAAATTGATGCTCTTATCTATCGAAATAAAACATTGTCTATTTTCAATCAACAAGGCATTTTTCGAACAAGCAGAATTTCCATAAAAATTGCCCGATTGATTGAATAAAACAACATTAGGGTGTTTGCCATTTTGTCTCATCACCAGCAGTGAGCCATCGACTTTATGATGGTGACTTCTATTTTGCTTTGCCGCTGATATTCTATCATTGCCTGCATCATCAACCAAACATTGTAACTCAGCCTTTAATACAGGGTCAATTTTAAGAACATAATACTGTTGTGCTTTAAAGGGTTGAGTTGTTAGGTCTTTGGGTTGATAAGGATTAGATAAAGCCAAAGGTTTGATTAAATTAATGAAATTTTGTAAATTAATTGGCTTGTTCTGCTCAATTTTATCAAGATAAGATTTAAGATTGGATAGATTCATTGTTTGAACATGATGCCTTTTAGGTAAGGTAACACGCAATAAATAAACTACCCATATTGCGCAGAAATTTTGTTTGTCTTTTTTGTTACAAAAATAGGCATGTAGTCGCTCTACATAACTATTTTTGTAGCAAAGAAGACGAACAAAAGAGCCAGTAAGATGGGTAGTTTATTTGTTGCGAGTTAGCTAAGCTAAAAAGGCTGTTTTAACACAAAAATGAAGCAAAATAGGAACGACCTGAATGGTTACGATTTATTATGGAAAAAATCTAAGCATGATGAACATAATACCAACCAACGTAACATTTGAGCCAACAAACCAGCGAATGATATCAACTTTAAGCTCGGCATTATCTCGCCTCATCTTTAATTCCAGTTCTTTTAAATCACGCTTTAAATCTTCTTTTGTTGCCAATCGATTATCAAATATTTCAGCCAAAGCGTTTGCTTGGACATTCGCTTGTTTCTCGTCAACTCCAGCTTCCCTTAGATTATTAGCGTATTCGAGTGTATTAAATAATATTGTTGACATAAAAACATCTCCTATTAACAATATCATAGCACAGTACTTGATAAGGGACGATTCAAAAATAACCTTTACAATTTGCGAAGAGATTTTGTTCACAGGCAAGGCACGAAAACAAGCGCATAGTCGAACTATGCAACTGTTTGAGTAACGAAGCTTGTGGGCAAAAGCTCGAGTAAATGTAAAGGTTAATTTTGAATCGTCCCTAAGTAGGTGACCATAATTGTGTTATGCTTCTGTGATTTATCCACATTGAATGATGATGAAATTAAGGATAGAATCTTAGCCAGAAGACTACCCAAGAACATATTTTTCCGCCAGAATTGCGTTAAAATCTGACTCAGAATTCTCGTTTATACCTACATAAATCTCAAATATCATAAGGAAGCTAAATGACCAACAATGATATTCTACGACGTATTCGTTATACCTTTGACTTTGATGATGCCAAAATGATTTCTATTTTTGGTTTGGCTGAACAGAAAGTGACACGTGAAGAAATCAGCAATTGGTTGAAAAAAGATGACGATGCAGACTTTTCACAATGTACTGATACTCAATTTTCCATTTTCCTCAATGGCTTAATCATTGACAAACGAGGAAAAAAAGAAGGTAAACAAGCAGAGCCTGAAAAACGTTTAACCAACAATATTATCTTTCGTAAGTTAAAAATTGCCTTAGATTTAAAAAATGAAAATGTGTTAGAACTACTAAAGCTCGCTGACTTCAGTTTAAGCAGACACGAGTTAAGCGCTTTCTTTCGCAAAGTAGGCCATAAAAACTACCGCGAATGTAAAGAACAAGTATTGCGTAATTTTCTCACGGGTATGCAGTGTCAATATCGTTTAAATCCAGACTCGGAAATTGAGGCTGAATTCAAATGGCCATCACCATCAACAAAACAGGAGCAGGCTTTTGAGTCAGAATAATTTTTCATCACTCCCTCTACATTCACTCCTGCTTCAAAACTTAGAGTCCCTCAACTACCACTCAATGACAGCCATTCAGGCACAAAGTTTACCGCATGTACTGAAAAATAAAGATGTCATTGTTCAAGGGAAAACGGGGTCGGGAAAAACAGCCGTATTTGGCCTGGGATTATTGAACAAACTTGACCAAAAACAATTTCGTATCCAATCAATCGTACTTTGTCCAACACGAGAACTGGCGGACCAAGTCGCTAAAGAAATTCGTCAATTAGGTCGTTTGATACAAAACATTAAAATACTAACCTTGTGTGGTGGCACTCCACTCCATACCCAAGTTAATTCGTTAGCACATGGAGTCCATATCATTGTTGGCACACCAGGACGTATTGAAGATTTACTGCAAAAAAACAAACTTAACTTAGATGAAATCACCTCTTTGGTTTTAGATGAAGCGGATAAAATGCTCGACATGGGTTTTCAACCATCTATTGAAAAAATAATTAAATACCTCCCAAATAAACGTCAAACATTATTATTTAGTGCGACATTTCCAGATGAAATCAAATCCATTGCCAAGCACGTCATGAACCAACCTGAACACATTCAACATGAGTTAACACATGACAATGAGACCATTCAACAATCATTTTTCAGCATTAACAATCAAATTAACCGTACAACAGCCTTACGCTTACTACTACTGCACTATCAACCTACTTCTGCAGTGGTTTTTTGTAACACAAAAAAAGCAACCACCCAGCTTGCCAAACAATTGACCAACTATGGTTTTAGCGCAATTGCATTGAATGGTGATTTAGAGCAAAGAGACCGTAACCAAATTCTAGTGCAATTTGCCAATCAAAGTATCTCGATATTGGTAGCAACTGATGTTGCAGCAAGAGGTTTAGACATTGATAATCTCGATGCGGTGATTAACTATGAGGTTTCTCAAGATGCTGAAATACATTTACATCGCATTGGACGTACTGGCAGAGCAGGTAAAAGCGGTGTTGCATGTACATTGTATAGTGAAGATGAACATCATAAAATAATTCAACTGGAGATTTTTCTAAAACAAAGCATTGAATCGAGTCCATTGCCTGCACAAGATTTGTTGGATAATCCCTCCTACCAACCACGCATGTGTACAATTAGAATTGAAGCAGGAAAAAAACAAAAATTAAGACCTGGTGATATATTGGGAACACTCACAAGCAACAAACAAATTGCAGCAAAAGAGATAGGAAAAATCACGGTTACTGACAAATGCACCTATGTTGCAGTTAATAGAAACATCAAATCATCTGCCTTGAACACATTAAAAAATGGAAAAATTAAAGGACGTTCCTTTCGATTCAAAGCCATCAATGAATCACCAAAAGTCTGGCCATAGACTGCTCTTCATAGGCTTCAGCCAACACATAACAAATGAAAAATGAATTACAAATTTCTAATCATGTGACAATTCCCAACAATGAAATAGAAATCAATTTCATTCGGGCACAAGGATCAGGAGGTCAGAATGTTAATAAAGTCTCGACCGCTGTGCATCTACGTTTTGATGTCTATAAATCATCATTGCCACTGATTTATAAAGAACGATTATTACAGTCCAAAGACCACCGTCTAACCTCAGATGGCATTATTGTAATTAAAGCACAACGCTTCCGAAGCCAGGATAAAAATATTGAAGATGCAAGACAACGATTGCTTGAATTAATCCAAAAATCCATGGTAACCCATAAAAAACGCAAGCAAACAAAACCAACTAAAAATTCACAACGCAAACGTATTGATAATAAAACCAAACGTGGCAAACTAAAAACACTTAGAGGTAGAGTCGATTATTAAAACTTGAAATAATCAATCGACCTCTCATCAGGAATCTATATGGAATTAAATACCGAAGTTGATTATTGTTTATGTAATGAAGATGGACTGATCTATGCCTATTTTTATGATGAAAATCAAGATTATTGCTTTTCAGTATCACGCTTTGAAAATGATGAAGAAATTGAAATCATGGTGCATGATCAAATTAATACCATCGTCAGTCAATTAGACATCACTTTACACAGTGGCTATATGGAAGCAAATATTCCAAAAATTATCGCTGGTGAACTGGATGGAAATTTAAATTATAAAATTTTTTTCGAATTGAACAAAAAACAATGGAAAGAACTGGATAATGTACTCTCAGAAATACTCATGAAAAAATAATTGATATTACACATCCTCATAAACTAGAAAAAGACACAATAATAGCTATAATATATAATATACCCAATATTTAGATACTATTATATCCATACCAATGAGACTATTATCCCTACTCAGTGCAACAGATATACAAAAACAACTGTCCACCACTGTACGTCAAAAACGAAAACAGTTAAAAATGTCTCGTCAAAAACTAGCTGAAATTAGCACCGTACCAGCCTCAACCATCAAAAAATTTGAAACCACAAGTCAGATTTCCTTACGTCAGTTTATTTTAATTTGGCAATGCGTAGATTCATTGGATAATCTGGCATCTTTATCTAAAAAGCCCTCCTCCTTCCCTAGTAATATTGATGAGGTTTTAGACAAGTGAAATCACCTGTTGAAAAACTGAATGTTTATCGACGATTGAGTGATGGAAAAAAGGTATCAGTAGGTGCTCTTGCACAAAACAAAAATGCAACGTATTTCCAATACGATGATGATTACCTTAAAAATCACCAAAGCCTTTCACCCTTTTCACTGCCATTTACCAGCGAACTTAGTCAAGCAGAAAAAAACAACATTGGCAGGGGCGTTATCACATTCATTCACTGTGTGGTTTACTGGATGCTGATTTTCGCCAGCCATCAATGGATTATGTTGACTTAATAAAAGCCAGCCAGGTCCTTTGCCAAAGTCCCGCCATTGGAAAAACTCAATTTTTTCGTGCTATTTTCAACCTATTCTCATGCAATCAGGATGACCACAGTAAAAACTGGGCATTTCTCATGAATGATTCTGGAACATGGAAGCCCACTCCATTTTATGACATTACTTTCAGCCCTACCCCACACAATCAACACATCACTTCATTTAATGGCTATGGTAACAAGCCCCCCTTGCAAACCATACAATACATGTCTCAACAAGCAAACTTTAGTCACTGGAATGAAGCGAGAGAATCAATTGAACACATTATTGATGCCATTCACGAATGGGATGGTATATCGATCAAAATGAACATTAGCCGTCCTATCAGACAACTCATTTCCAAGCAACTGAATAAAACTTGGAAAGACAATAAACATTTGGTAGAAACTTAGGGATGAGCATTAACACTCACACTCCCGAATAACTATTACTTAGGCAACTCGCAATAAATAAACTACCCATCTTACTGGCCTTTTTGTCCGTCTCCTTTATGAGGATTATTGCTATACCTCACAATAAATAGTCATCAATTTATATCAAAAAAACTTGCCTATTATTTTTCTTTTTAGACAATGAACTAATGCTTTGATACTCTTCTATAAATGAAAAAAATATCCGTTGGAAATTACAAAAAAGACCGAAATGGTTTGATGGATATTATCTGGATTACTATTTTTGGGTTGCCAAAGGAAACCGAAACTCATTCATTAAAATGGTGAGACAATCATTCGACTCAGGATATTCCTTTGTTCGGCTCTTCATTTCCTAATATCCTGACAATAACAATCTCGTTTTTATCAATGCGATAATAAATCGAATGTTTACCATAGACACTGCGACGGTAGCCTTGACGTATTGAGTTTACTGACTGCCATAACTTTGGTGTTTGAACAATCTCTGTGAATTTTTGCTTCATTCCCTCGGCATATGACAAGGTGTGTTTCAGCCCAAAACAATGGATGCTGAAATCAATTAATCTCTCTAAATCATCGTCTGCTTTCTGTGTTAGCCTATAATTCACCTGATGTCTGCTGACGCTTTATAACTGCTTGTATAATATCATCGGGTGAGCGGTCACTCATTCCGCTTTGCTCCCCCTGAATCAATGCCTGACGAATTCTTTCAATATCTGAATGACGTTCCTGATCTCGACGAATTAAATCTCTTAGATATTCACTGTCATTCGTGAAATAACCTTCATTAATTCGATCTTTAATCCACGCTCCTTGTTGATCAGTCAAGGTGATTGTTTTTCTTATTGTACTCATGAAAAGAACCTCTCTATCAATTATTGATGAATACTATTGGTGCAATATAGCATACTATCAGTAGTTTTTTCCTGTTTTTATCACAAACCAAACCTAACCCTCTACTCCCGCCAATCAACCGAAAACGGACTCATCAAATCAGCCAGTAACAAAGTCCTCGGTTGTGAGCCTTCCAATATACTTTCTTGAATATCAGGTGCCAGTGTCGTCAAACGCATAATACGCGACATAAGTAGGTGACCATTTTCTAAAATGTACACCTCTGTAAGATTTTACTCGGTAGCCCCCTGTAATAATGACATCAAGATTGTAAAAACGAGTCGGTTTGGTAGAAAAATCGGAATTTCCGATTTTCCTCAGGGTTGGTTCTTTTTCAAGCTCCTGTTCTCTGTAAATATTAAGAATATGCTCATTGATGGTAGAGCGGGATTTTTGAAATAATTCGGCTATTTGTTCTATATTTAGCCAAACAGCTTCATTTTCGACATGAGTCTCTATTTATAACTTCCCGTTCTTGATTAAACATCATCAATCCACTGCCCCACATTTTTCTCATCCAACATAGTCAAATGATCACCGTCGACTTCAACAACAGTTAAATCATCATTCAGTACTCGTTTCCAACCCGCATCAATCTGATTGAGTTTTTCAGGTCGTTGTTTTGCTCTGTAGAGCTTAACAGGCACAGCCTGACTCAACGCATGTAATTGATAAGTCTGTCCCGCAGTCAGGTTCTTTCGATTCACATCCAAAACTTGTTCTATTATTTTAATGTCAATATCGGTCGGCATTTGCCTGAATAAGTCTAAAATAGTTTCAATTTGTTCATCCAGACTCATGACATTAAAATCTTCCTCACTGATGGGTAAATCTTGTGACATGGCTTGTTGCAAGGGTTTGTTGATTTCCTGATAATTGATTTTTTCGGGCTTGCCGTCTTGTAGTTGATAATCAGGAGTCAAGGTATCAATTAAAGTTAGATGACTCACTTGCTCACCTTGCTCAAGCAGTTGTCGGGTCATTTCATAAGCCACTAAACCACCAAAAGAATGTCCCATCAGACGATAAGGTCCTTCTGCTTGAGTTGCTTTGATCTGTTCGATGTAAGTGCTTGCCATTTCAATGACATTAATTTGCGCTCGCTGACCTTCACGCAAGCCCAATGATTCAATGGCATAAAAAGGTTGTTCTGTTGAGATAGCTTTTGCCAAATCCATATACGCCAGTGAATAACCACCAACAGCATGAACACAAAACAAGGGGGTTTTAGACCCTTGTGCTTGCATTGGAACAACCAGAGAAAATGATGACGCATCACCTTGTTTTTCGATGGCTTGTGCCAGTAACTCAATAGTTGCACCGCCCAATAAGGTTGACAAGGGGATTTCACGGTCAAGTTTTTGCTGGATCAATCCCATCATACGCACTGCCATCAACGAATGACCACCCAAGCTGAAAAAGTTATCCTGAATACCAATGGGACGATGTTCAAATAATTGCTCCCATATTTCGACCAATTGCTTTTGCAGTTCGGTTTCTGCTTCAACGTAAGTCTGTTGATCCATCATTGCATCGGGTTTCGGCAGTGCTTTGCGGTCTAACTTGCCATTCGGTGACAGTGGAAATTCATCCATTGCCAGATAAATTTGTGGCACCATGAATTCGGGCAAATGAGTACCCAGTTGCTTGATGATGGATTGATTATCCAATACTTCACCATCTTTTGAAACCAGATAAGCGACCAAACGCTGATCTCCTGGAGAGTCTTCCCGTACTAATACAGCAACATCTTTGATGTTATTCAGTTGACTGATGGCAGTTTCTATTTCACCCAATTCAATTCTTAAACCGCGCAATTTCACTTGAAAGTCGATACGACCGATGTATTCAACATTGCCATCTTCCATAAAACGGCATAAATCACCTGTTTTATAAAGTTTAGGAATGTCTTGCACAACCGCATTTTCGCCACTGTGATAATGTTTGTAAAATGGGTCAGGAATGAATTTTTCATCGGTTAAATCCAGACGATTCAAATAACCTCTCGCCAATTGAACTCCACCGATGTGTAATTCACCAGGCACACCAACAGGCATTGGATTTAAGGCTTTATCCAGAATATAAATTTGTGTATTGGTGATGGCTTTACCGATGGGCACACTGGGTAAGTCATCATCTTTTTGACATTGCCAATAAGTCACATCCACTGCTGCTTCAGTCGGTCCATAAAGGTTGTGTAGCTCTGCATTTGATCGTTCAAAGAATCGTTTACTGTAGTCTACGGGCAATGCTTCCCCACTACAGATCACACGTTTTAAGCTGGTACATTTCTCAACGTCACGAGCATCCAGAAATAACCCCAACATTGAAGGCACAAAGTGTAATGTGGTAATGCCATGTTGCTGAATACTTGAAACCAAATAATCAGGATCTTTATGGCCTTCTGGTCTGGCAATAACAAGCGTTGCCCCCGTCATTAATGGCCAGAAAAACTCCCATACGGAGACATCAAAACTATACGGTGTTTTTTGTAGAACTTTGTCATTTTCATCCAGCTTGTAAAATTCTTGCATCCAGATAAGTCGATTGATGATCGCCTGATGCGGTAACATCGTGCCTTTTGGATTGCCTGTCGAACCTGACGTGTAAATAATGTAAGCCAATTGTTTAGGATCAATGATTAAGTCAGGATTTGTCACTGGCATTGTTTCAATGTCAGTCCATTGTGTGTCAATCACCAATTGTTTTGCTTGATGTTCTGGCATTTTATCCAATGCCGATTGATGCGTTAATACATAAGGTACATTGGCATCTTGGATCATGTAATTCAAACGGTCTGATGGATAAGTTGGGTCTAAAGGCAGATAAGCCCCACCCGCTTTGATGATTGCATACAGAGACAACACCATTTCAATCGAACGCAAGGCAAACACACCGACTTTATCGCCCGATTGAACGCCTTGATGAATCAAATAATGTGCCAGTTGGTTGGCTTTTTCATTGAATTGTTGATAACTCAACGTCTCACCTTCAAAAATCAATGCAATGTTATCAGGTGACTGTACAACTTTTTGCTCAAAAAATGCCTGTAATTTTTCAGGTGGATTATATTGAACGTCCGTGGCATTCCAGTCCATCATGATTGTTTGATATTCTAAATCAGTCAACAACGGTATATTCAGAACAGGTTGCGCCATGGTTTCAATCATTCTTGCCAATATCTTTTCAAAATGACCAAACAATCGATCGATCACATGATCTTCAAAGCGTTCTTTACTGTATAGAATCTCCAAAGTCAATTGTTCACCAGGACTGACAATCAATGTCATTGGAAAATTTGTTTGTTCCGATGACATCACATCTACAACTTTTAAACTGCCTTTATTTTGTTGCTCCAAAACTTGTTCAACGGGAAAATTTTCAAACACCAGAATACTTTCAAACAGAGCCTGCCCTGCTTCAACATCTGACCATTGCTGGATTTTTGCCAATGGCGTATATTCATATTGTCGCTGATCAGCTTGATTGGCTTGCAACTCGTTGAGGCATTCCAATAAAGATTCATCTTCATTAAAACAGATTCGCACAGGTAAAGTATTGATGAAAATACCCACCATGGTATCAACACCGGGTAATTCAGCGGGTCGACCTGAGACAACGGCACCAAACAACACATCATCTTCACCACTGTAGCGATTCAATAAGATGCCCCAAGCCCCTTGCACCAAGGTATTTAAAGTCAGTTTATTTTGTTTGCCTAATTCACCCAAACGTTGGGTAATTCTCTCAGTCACATGAAATACTTTTTGTCCTTGCCCTGTTTGTTTTTGTTGTTTGGGTAAGGTATCAACAAAAAATGGGGTGGGACTGCTAAAACCTTTCAGTGCTTTTTTCCAGAATTCTTCAGCTTTATGGTTATCTTGCTTGGCAATCCAAGCGATATAATCACGAAAACCTCGAGCAGGTGGTAATTGTAATGCTTGATTGAGTGATAACGTTTCATAACAGGCAAATACTTCCTGTAATAAAATCGGCATTGACCAGCCATCCATCAATAAATGATGATGCAACCAAACAAACTGCCAACGCTCATCGGTCAGGCGTATTAAAGTAATGGTCATCAAAGGGGCTTTTTGCAGATCAAAACCTTGTTGTTTCTGTTGTAATAACCAGTTATTCATTTTCTGTTTTTGTACGGACTCATCAATATCACGCCAATCTTCCTCTGCCAAGGTAATGCAGGGTTGTCGATAAACCACTTGCACAGGATCCGCTGATTTATCCCATTCAAAACCTGTTCTTAAAATGGAATGACGATCAATGACTTTCTGCCAAGCGCCTTCAAAAGCTTTTAAGTTGATATCACCTTCAAACACACAACCCATTTGTTCAATATAAATACCTGTGCCTGGAGCAACCAGACAATGAAATAACATGCCTTGTTGCATCGGAGACAATGGATAAATATCTTCAATATCTCGTCTCACACCCAGCCAATCATCCACTTGTTGTTGAGAAATATTGATTAATGCAAAATCAGATGGTGTGTAACCACCGACATCTTCTAACTGGCAATGGGAAATGATAATTTTCAATGCATCAATGTAATGATTGGCAAATTTTTCAATGGTTTCCACTTTATGGATGTTGTCACTGTAGGCAAATCCCATGCGTAAAGTTTTATTGGCAATACCGCCATTGATATCGATCAGTTGACCCCGTTGACAACTTTCATCATGCGGTGCACCTGCAGATTCTTTGGCAGGCCCAAAATCATCGGTCTGTGGTACAGAGGCATCAAATTGTCCGAGGTAATTAAAACTGATTTCAGGATCAAGTTGTTGTTCCAGAATGGCAAGGTCGTCTTCATTTTTGCCTAAATACCTTAAAATACCGTAACCCACACCATTGAACGGCAATTCTCTTAATTGTTCTTTGACGGACTTTAACAAATCCCCCACTGCCAGTGATTTTGCTTCTTCACTAACTGAACTCATGGTTGCTTGATAACTTTCAGACTGGCTCAAGGTTAATGGAAATAAACTGGTGAACCAACCCATGGTTCTGGAAATATCGACACCTTCAAATAAGTCCTCACGACCATGACCTTCCAAACTTATCCTCATATTGGTATCGTTCGTCCATTGACTGTATGCCATGAATAAAGCCGTCAATAACACATCATTGATTCGGGTATGATATGTTTCATGGACTTCTTTCAGCAATATTTCTGTCAATTCTTTGGACAATTCAACATTCACCACCTGAGCAGAAGACTCATTGTTTTCAGTTAAATCAAAATCACGGGGAATAGCAGAAACCGTTTGTTGCGCCCGTTCCAACCAGTATTCTTTTTGACGGGTAAACTCATCCGCCTGACTATAATCTTCTAATCGTTTTGCCCAAGCCTTAAAAGAGGTCGTTTTGGGCGGTAAGACAATGGCTTTGTCTTGTTGTAATAAGGCAAATATCAATTGCATATCTTCCAGTAAAACACGCCATGATACGCCATCAATAACCAAATGATGAGCGACTATGAACAAACGATCAGAAGTGTTTTCCCCTAAATTCATGTAAACCACACGCAATAAAGGTCCATTTTGTATGTGCAGACTTTTCTGGGCATTAATGGTTTGTTCTTCTATTGCAGCCTTATGTTCGTCCTCAGCAATATTGGATAAATCAATAAAGTTGATCACTTCATTGATTTCTTCTTCCAGCACAGTCGCAGTTTGGTTTTCTAATAGGCGCATTCGTAAAACATCGTGTTGACGTAAAATGTGCTGAATGGCTTGTCTTAATAAATCTTCATCAATGGCTTTGTGGACTTCCAAAAATATTGACTGATTCCAATGATGCGGATTGGCATAGTCACGTTGTAGAAAATTTTGCATGATGGGAGTCAGTGGAAAATCACCTGTGACAATGCCCTGCTCAGCTTCAACAACTTGTTTAGTTCCTGCCACTTGTGCCAGTTCAGCAATGGTTTGATTTTCAAATAATTGCCTTGGCGTTAACGCCAAACCGACCTGATTAGCCCGTGCAATGACCTGAATACTTAAAATAGAATCACCGCCCAATTCAAAAAAGTTATCATGAATTCCAATACGGTTGATTTTCAACACATCCTGCCAAATTTTAGCCAGTCGTTTTTCTTTGTCTGTACCTGCTTCAACAAATTGGCTTTCCAAACCATGAGAATCACCATCAGGTGCTGGCAATGCTTTGCGGTCAATTTTGCCACTCGGTGATAAAGGCATTTCATCTAATATCACATAAGCGGTGGGCACCATATAATCTGGCAAAGCTGATTTGAGTGATTGCCTAACAACCGTTGAATCAAAAGCCTCTTTATTGGATGACACGACATAACCTACCAGACGTTTAATACCAGGATTATCCTCACGCACCAATACTGCAGAATGGGTAATATCATCTAAACGAGTCAAAGCTGATTCAATTTCACCCAATTCAATTCGATAACCTCTGAGTTTCACTTGATGGTCTATTCGTTCGACATAATCAATTGTTCCATCGGCTAAATATCTGACTTTATCACCTGTTTTATAGAGGCGCAGAGTTGTAGGTAAGTTTTCAGCTTGCCATAAGGATTTGTCATTCAAGCTCAATTCGACAAAAGTGTCTTGGGTTAATTCTTTCCGATACAAATAACCACGTCCCACACCAGAACCTGCCAAATAAAGTTCACCTGCCACACCCAATGGCACAGGATTTTGTTTGGCATCTAATATGTAGGTTTGCATATTGGCAATGGCACGACCAATGGGAATACGATGAATTTCAAGCTCTTTTTCAATCACGTGATAAGTCGCGTCAATGGTACATTCGGTTGGGCCATACAAATTGATTAATTCGGCACTCATTGAATCGACTTTCTGTTTTAAATCAATATTCAATACTTCACCACCACAAAACAATCGTTGCAGACTGGATAAATGCTGACTGTAAGCCACATCATTTTCTGTTGTGCTAATCAACATACCCAACAAGGACGGTACGGCCTGCAATGTGGTGATTTGTTTTTGCTGAATCACATCCAGTAGGTAATTCGGGTCTTGATGTCCATTGGGTTTTGCCATGACCAATTCAGCACCTGACATCAATGGTGCAAAAAACTCCCAGACTGAAGCATCAAAACTGAATGGTGTTTTTTGTAATATTTTATCGTCAGTGGTTAACGGGAATTGAGACAACATCCAACGCATGTGATTAACAATACAACGATGCGGAATCATCACACCTTTGGGTTTACCTGTTGAACCTGAGGTATAAATCACATAAGCCAAATTATCGGCTGTAACGGATTGATTGGTAATGCCTTCACAAGGTTCAATTAATGTTTGCCAGTCACTGTCCAGACACAGTAGACCATCCATCGACAAACTCAACTCATCTTTCACGGATGATTGCGTCAATAAAATTGCAATGTTGGCATCTTCTATCATGTATTCAATACGATCTTTCGGATAGCCAGGGTCAATTGGCAAGTAAGCAGCACCCGCTTTGAGAATGGCATAAAGTCCGACCACCATTTCAATGGATCTTTCAACACACAAACCCACCAATTGATCTGGTTTAACACCATTATTGACCAAATAACTCGCTAGTTTTGCCGATTTTTCATCCAACTGTTTAAAGCTGATGAATTCATCGTAATAGCTGACAGCAATGGCATCAGGTGTTGAATTGACCTGATTTAAAATACAGTCTTGTAATGAAATGTTTAAATCAAAGTCTTGTTGAGTTTGATTCCAATCGACCAATAACTGCTGACATTCATTTTTAGTCAACATGGGCAATTCATTGATTGAGGTTTCAGGGTTTTCCAACACGGCGGACAATAAATTATTAAAATGCACGATCATGGTTTCAATAGTTGTTTTATCAAATAAATCAATATTGTATTCAAATACAGCAGACAATTTATCATTATCATGATCTGTTAATGTCAGGCTTATATCGAACTTAGACACATGACTTTCCATTTCAATGGCTTGCAATTGAATGTCTTGAGTACCGCCTTGCTGAGTGTTATTTTGGTCAGTTTGTAAGGTAAACATCACTTGGAAAACAGGCGATTGACTGACGTTTCTGGGGAGTTTTAGGGCATCAACAATGCGTTCAAACGGTAAGTCTTGATGGGCATAAGCATCCAATGAATGTTCTCTGACACGTTCCAATAACGTTTTAAAGTCAGGATCATCATGACATTGTGATTTCATCGCTAAAGTATTGACAAACAATCCGATGAGCTGTTCAGTTTCACCACGATTTCTACCTGCAATCGGTGTACCGATGGCAAAATCGGTTTGTTGACTGTAACGCATCAACAAAATTTGATAGACTGAAATCAAAGTCATGAATAAAGTTGAACTGTTTTGTTGTGAAAACTGTCGTAATTCACGGGCTAACTTCTCATCAACATTAAACTCAATGGTGCTACCTGCCATGGTTTGTTGCGCAGGTCTCGGTCGATCAGTGGGTAAATTTAAATTACCCACTTCACACAATTCCTGTTTCCAGTAAGACAACTGCTGGTCTAACACATCACCTTGTAACCATTCTCGTTGCCAAAATGCATAATCACCATATTGTATCGGTAATGGCGCTAATTGTGGCTGATGTCCTTTACAATAGGCATCATATAACATGGCCATTTCTTTGATGAATAAGGTCATTGACCAACCATCTGACACAATATGATGCATGGTGATGAATAAGGCATGGTCTTCGGTATCAATCTGCACCAACTGGACTCTCAATAAAGGGCCGACACTTAAATCAAACGGCAAACTGGCTTCCGCCTTGGCACGCTGGATTAAATCTTTAGCAATGTCCACATTATCAGGTTGTTGAATTTGTTTAATTTGAATCGGCTTAAATGCCTGAACACGCTGAAATGCCGATCCTTCCTGATTGATAAAAATGGTTCGTAAACTTTCATGGCGTTCAATCAAGTCATTCAGACTGCTTTGCATCGCCGAAACATTGATATAGCCTTTAATTCTGACAGCACCAGGAATATTGTAAGCAATGCTGTTGGGTTGAAACTGGTCAATAAACCACAGTCGTTCTTGAGCAAATGACAATGGTAAATCCTGAGTTCGATCAATCGACTTAATGGCTGGTACGGGTGTGCCAGTACCTTGCCTTAAAGTAATTTCAATTTTAGCTGCCAATTCTGCAATGGTTGGTGCTTCAAACAAGACTCTTAACGGCAACTCTATTTCAAAATGATCCCGAATTTGTGAAATGGCTTGAGTCGCTAATAATGAGTGTCCACCCAGATCAAAAAAGTTATGTTGGACTCCAACTTTCGGCAACACCAATAATTGACTCCACTGTTGAGCCAGTATCATTTCAATTTCTGTGGTTGGAGCAACATAATTTGCCTGACCTGATGTATTGGGTTCTGGCAAGGCTTTTCTGTCTATTTTACCATTCGGCGTGAGCGGCCATGTATCCATTGTGACCAAAGACTGAGGAATCATGTATTCAGGTAATTCATGTCCTAACACACTTTTCAGATGATGATTATCCAGTTCTTTATTGGTTAAAATATAAGCCACCAACACATCATTTTTCACCAAAACCAAGCATTCTTTAACAGCGGATTGTTGATTTAACACACATTCAATTTCAGTGAGCTCAATTCGCAATCCACGCAATTTCACTTGATGATCTATACGACCGATGTACTCAATATTTCCATCAGGTAAATAACGAACCAAATCACCTGTTTTATAAATTTTACTGTCACCAAAAGGGTTCGTAATAAACTTTTCATCGGTTAATTCAGTTTGATTAAGATACCCCAAACCAACCCCCACACCACCAATACACAACTCACCGACTAACCCCTCTGGAATCAATTGATGTTGTTGATTGACAATATACAAATTAACGTTTGAGTTTGCTTGTCCAATTGGCATACTTTTGGATAAATACTCAGTTGGATCAGTGAGTCGGTAAAATGCGGCAATATCCGTACATTCTGTTGGACCATAAGTATTTACAATTTGGCATTGGCAGGCTTCTGATGACAACCATTGGTTTAACTGATTCACCTGAATCGGTTCACCGCCTAAAAACACATGATGCAGTGAATTGATATTGGCTTTGTCATTATTTGCCAAATCAACCATTGGATAAAAAGCACTGGGTGCACAATTTAATAAGGTAATACTGTGTTCTTCAATATTAGATGCAATGATATCAGCATCATAATGCGACATATCTGGAATGACGACACAACCACCCACCGTTAACAATGCAAATAAATTTTTCTGCGTCAAATCAAAACCAAAGGCACTGATTAATAAAGTCTTATCGACTTCTGCAAAGTTAAATTCAGAGGTATACCATTGTAACAAATTGATTTCCCCTGAATGCCTGACTGTGGCACCTTTAGGACGACCTGTTGTACCTGAGGTATAAATAACATACGCCATGTCATCTGGTTTATTGGTTATTTCAGGATTATCCGTGGAACAATGCTCAATCTCTGCTTGATCTTTATCAATACAAACCACTTTTATGTCTGCATTATCGAACTTATCCTCTAATGATGAATGCGTTATTAATAAAGGAATAGTCGAATCTTCCACCATATATTCCAATCGACCTTGCGGATAACTCGAATCCATTGGCACATAGGCTGCACCCGATTTTAGAACGGCAATAACTGCAACCAATAATTCACTGGAGCGTTCAAGACAAATCCCAACTTTACTACCGACACCCACCTCATTGTTTCTCAAATAATGGGCTAACTGATTACTGCGTTGATTCAATTGTTGATAGGTTAATTTTTCCTGCTGAAATTGTAAGGCAATGGCATCAGGCGTTTTTTCAACTTGTTGTTCAATCAAACATTGAATAGCGACAACATCGGCTTGCTTGACTGCATTTTGATTGAGTGTCATCACTTGATGTGACTTTTCATTGTCGGATAAGAGTTGTAACTCACCCAAGTATTCACAAGATTCTGCCAACATTTGTTCATTTAACGTCACAAAACGTTGCAAGAAATCAAAATCGGTAAAAGTTTCAGGGTAATAATGCACAAAAAATTGCAATTCATCATTCACCAATTTGGTAATAAACTGAACCTGACCTTCTGCCACAGGCGGGGTAAAATGATGAATTTTCTGAACATCTTCACCAAGAAACTGATATTCAGAAGCAATGGTAATAAAATTATAAGCAAACTGAATTCGACCTTGTCCTAAATATTGCTTTTGTTTTAAAATTGAAAGATGCTGCAATCCTTTAACCTCTTTAACAAATCCACGCACCGAAGCCAAATAATCTTTAATGGATGTTTCATTCGACATGGCCGACAAATCAAATACCGCAGGTACTTGTTCATAATAACAACCCAATGCAGTATTGTGTTGTTTTCTACGATTACCCAAGTATTCCGAAATTTGAAAATTTGCAGCAGGTTGGCAATAACCATTGATTAACAAGCCATACAATGCCTTAAAATAAACGGCAGGTGTTGATTTGTTTTTACGACAAAAAGAACGAATTTTCTTCCATTGTTCATTGGGTAAAGTTAATTGCTTGGTTATTATTTGCTGATTAATGTCACCTTTCCAAGCTGATGACACTGAAAAGTCCAGTGGTTCTATATTTTGGCTTTTTTGTTTCCAATAATTGATTACATCGACATTATCGGTTAATTTTAAGCTATCCCCAATAAATTGTTCAAAAGCAGGCTCAGCCAATTCATGTTCTGTTTTATTTAATTCCGCTGCGTAGAGTAAATGCATTCGATCCCAATGCTCCCAACCACCAAGACCATCCATCATCGTATGATGACATGTCATGATGAGCACCCACAAATCATCACTGTATTTTAGCAGAAAATATTGCACCAAATCATCTTTCGTCATGTCATAGGATCGAAAAACAATGTCTTCTAAATACCCCCTATCAACGGTATTACCTTCCATTTCAATTATTTTAACCGATATTTTTTTGTGTTTAAGCACACATTGATAAGCCAAATCTGTATAGGGCAAATCTGACGCAATAATTTTTGTTCTTAATAAAGGTTCGTGGTCGGTTATTTTTTGTAAAGCTTTTGTCCAACAGTCAACATCTAATTTATGATTAACCTCAATGGCATAACCGATACTATTAAATTGAGTGTCTGGGTTTAATACGGATTCTAGGTAAATATCTCGTTGAGTTGAGGTTAATGGTAATATTTTTTCATACTCAGTTTCACCAATATTCAATATTTGAAATAATTCGTGGCGATCAAATACAGCCAATGTACTTAACGATGACTCTGACTGTAGAACTACAGTTTTCAACAAATGCTGAAAATGACGCATCATGGTTTCGATGGTTGATTCATCAAATAAATCGGTATTATATTCAACCGATCCCATTAAACCATCGGCAGATTCAGCCATGATCAATGTCATGTCATATTTAGATGTTTTATTTTCCTGTTCGATGGGTTCAAAACGTAACCCTGGAATTTCCAACTGACCAGACAGGCCTATATTTTGTAAGGCAAAACCCACTTGTGCCAAGGGTGAATAACTCAAATTACGTTCGGGTGATAACGCTTCCACCACCATTTCGGCAGGTGCATCTTGATGAGCATAGGCATCTAAAGTAACTTCTCTGACTCGTTTGAGTAAATCAGAGAATGACGGGTTACCCGACAAATCAGTCCGCAAAATCAAACCATTGATGAAGAAACCAATCAGACCTTCAACTTCTGTTCTATTACGTCCTGCAATCGGAATACCCACACTGATATCATCTTGTCCTGCATATCGTGATAATAACAACTGGTAAACCGCCATCAACATCATAAATAGCGTAACGCCCTGCTGTTGAGATAAACTGACAAGTTCATCACTTAAATCTTTGGCTATTCTAAAATTATAATGATCTCCATTAAACGTTTGAATCGCAGGTCGAGGTCGATCAGTCGGCAGAGTAATAAAGGCAGGCGCACCTTGTAAATGGTTATACCAATACCCAATCAAAGCATCAATTACCTCACCTTGTAACCACTGTCGTTGCCAATGAGCGTAATCAGCATATTGAATCGGTAAATTAGGTAACTGAGCATGATTGTTATTCAATCTCGCCAAATAGAAAGCACTGAGTTCGCGAATTAATAAGGCATTTGACCAACCGTCTGAAATAATGTGATGTAATGTGAGTAACAACACATATTCTTTGTCATTTAAGGAAATTAAAGTGGTTCTAAATAATTCTCTTAAGGACAAATCAAAGGCTTTTCGAGACTCATCCATCGCCAACTGATTGACCTGAACTGATTGTTCTTTTTCAGTGATGTTGGATAAATCAATTTTAACTAATTGCGTGACACCACTGGCATGAATTAGCTGTTTGGGTTTACCATCCACCACAATAATTTGACTTCTTAATGTTTCATGCCGTTGAATGATATCTTCGATTGCTTGTTGTAATGCATCAACACTCAAGTCACCGATCAATTTGACCGATGCAGGTATATTGTAGATGGGATCATTGGGTTCAAGCTGATCCAGAAACCACAATCGTTCTTGTGCAAATGATAACGGCAAGGCTTCATCTTTCGACATCACCACCATCGGAGGTGCCATTAATTGTTTGCCTTGGCGTTTGATGATTTCAATTTGTTCAGCCAAAGCCCCCACTGTTGGCGATTCAAATAATGCTCGAACGGACAATTCAACAGAAAATTGCTGTCTGATAGATGAAATTGCTTGAGTTGCCATGAGTGAATGACCACCCAGTTCAAAAAAGTTATGAGTTGCCCCGACTTCTTTGACATCCAATAAATTCGACCATTGTTGACACAATATTCTTTCAATGTCGTTACGTGGAGCAACATAATCCTGTTGTCCAGTAGTATCGGCTTCAGGCAAGGCTTTTCGATCAATTTTACCATTCGGTGTTAACGGCCAACTGTCAACAACAACAAAAGCGCTGGGTATCATGTAGTCGGGCAGATCATTTGCTAAAGCCTGACGTAAGTTGGATAATTCCATTTGTTTTTGATCAGAAATTAAATAAGCCACCAATACATCGTTTTTAACCAACACCAGCACTTCATTAACGGCTTCTTGTTGCGATAAAACGGATTCAATTTCACCCAATTCTATTCTTAATCCACGCAATTTGACTTGATGGTCAATACGCCCAATGTAGTCGATATTACCATCCTCTAAATATCGGACTAAATCACCTGTATGGTACAATTTACCTTCACCATAAGGGTGGTCGGTAAATTTATCATTGGTTAATTCAGGTTGATTTAAATACCCCAAACCAACACCTGTTCCTGCAACACAAAGCTCGCCTACCAAACCGATGGGTAAAACTTTTTGCTGATGATCTAGCACAAACAATTGCACATTGTCATTGGGACGACCAATGGGAATGGACTGACTGACAAATTTTTCTGCTTCACTCACTTTATAAAAAGCAGCAATATCGGTACATTCTGTTGGTCCATAAGTATTAACAATCATTGCATCGCACACATTAGACTGTTGCCATGCAATGAGTTTATTCATAGCAATGCTTTCTCCGCCTAAGAAAACGCAACGTAAACTTGCCAAATGTTGCCAAGGTTTTTCTTCGTGACTGCTCGACTCAACCAATGGATAAAAAGCACTGGGAGCACAATTTAATAAGGTAATTTGTTGTTTATTGATTTCATGAATAATTAACTGGTCATCATATTGGGTCATTTCTGGAATAACCACACAACCACCCACCGTCAATAATGCAAATAAGTTTTTCTGTGTCAGGTCAAAACCAAAGGCACTGATTAATAAGGTTTTATCATTTTCATTAAAACCAAATTCACGGCAATACCATTGTAATAAATTAATTTCTCCAATGTGTTTTAATGCCGCACCCTTGGGTTTACCCGTTGTTCCTGACGTATAAATAACGTAAGCAGTATTGTCTGAAATCACATCAACATCAGGTTTTGTAGTTGAGTTTTCACTGATGCTTGACTGGTCTTTATCAATATTGATAAGTGTTTGCTGACAATCTGAAAATACGCCATTTAAAGATGATTCAGTGATTAAGATGGACGCTTTTGAGTCATCCAACATGAATTCTAATCGGCCTTTGGGGTATTGACTGTCTAACGGTAAATAAGCACCCCCTGCTTTCAATACCGCCAATACAGAAATCAACATATTCAATGAACGATTTAAACAAAGTCCAACACATTGATTACTTTGTATTCCTAGGGATATCAGGTGATTGGCTAATTGGTTTGCTTGGTCGTTAAGTTGCTGATAACTAATCTGCTGTTCACCACAAATACCTGCAATAGCATCGGGTGTTTTTTCAACTTGTTGCTCAAACATTGAGTGAATATTGGAAACAGGCGGCAATGCTGTTTGTGTATTATTCCATTTATTGGTGATTAAGTTATTTTCCTGCTGATCTAACCACTTCAATGACTGGATAGACTCTGTACCTCCAACAATTTGCTGACTGATGTGTAATAAACGACCTATAAAATCATAATCGGTAAACTGTTGATTATTATACAGTAAATTTAATTGCGTCTGATCATCAATCAGTTTAACAATCAATTGAATTTCGTTTTCTGCCACAGGAGGATTGTATTGCCAGATGGCTTGAGTTTTACCCAATACTTCAATTTCAGCAGGAAAATGATAGAAATTATAAAGAAATTTTATACGTCCAGTAGCCAGCAATTGGCTTTGGAGAAAAATTGAAATATTTTTATTACTTCCCAAACTTTTTTGGGCATTACGAATAACTTTCAAATAATCTGCAAACAGCATGTCTTGTTGGTAGCAGTCTTTTTCAAATACAAAAGGAATTTGCTGATAAAAACACCCCATAGCCGTTGCAAAACCTTTCGGCCTACCCGCCTGAAATTCAAAGATACTGAAATCACTGTCTGGACGGCAATAAGTATTCAATAAAATACCGTATAAGGCTTTAAAATAGAGCGCAGGTGTCACTCGCTGGCTACGACAAAACTTTCTAATTTCTTTCCAATGCTCTGCATCAATCATGCTTGATTTAGTCACCAAACTGGGTTGATTATTTAAAGTTGCTGGATAATCGAGAGCTTCAACATTTTCAAACTTTTTCTTCCAGAATGTTTGTATTTCAATATCATCAAAATCTTGTCGACATTGTTCAATATAATCCTGATAAGAGGGACGTTTGATTTCGGCTGATTCATTGTTTCGTAAATTTTCATAAATTGAGGTGACTTGAAACAAATATTCAGTGGTTGACACGCCATCCATCATCATATGATGCACCGCCAATACAAATAATACCTTTTCATCAGACAATTTGATTAATGTGGGATTGATGAGTTGATCATCATGTATTTGATAGGTTCGGGTAATTAACTGTTCGGCTTTATTTTTTACCCATTCGGTAGATTCATTTTCTGCATTAATCACGGGTAATTTAATCAACTGAGGTTTCATCACACATTGATAAGCCACATCGGCATAGGGTTGATGACAACCTACAATTTTTGTTCTTAAAACTGTTTGAGAATCAGTATAAAGTTGTACTGCTTTTTCAAATAATGAATAATTTAAAGGCTCGATTTCTACCGCCAGTCCTAAGCTGTTTTGCAATGTATCGGGGTGTAATAATGACTCTAAATATAAGTCACGTTGGGTGGCTGTTAATGGTAGAATTGATTCAACTTGTGATTCATTCTGATTCAACAGTTCAATCAATTGTTGTCGAGAAATCAACGAGATAGCATTGAGTTTTTTATCACTATTTTTACTGATATCAGTTATCAATTGTTGAAAATTCAGTGATATTTTCTCTATCGTTTCAACATCAAATAAATCAGTATTGTATTCAAATGATCCCATTAAACCATTTTGAGTTTCCATCATGATCAATGTCAGGTCATATTTGGCAGAACCATTTTCATAATCAATCGGTTCTATGGTTAAGCCGGGTAAATTCAATTTGGAAAAGGGTGCATTTTGCAAAGCAAATGCGACTTGTGCTATAGGAGCATAACTAAGATTACGTTCAGGCTGAATCGCTTCGACCAATAATTCAAATGATAAATCTTGATGGGCATAAGCAGCCAAAGTGGTTTCTTTAACCTGAGACAGTAATTCTGTAAAGCTTGGATTACCCGACAAATCACTTCGCATCACCAATCCATTGACAAAAAAACCAATCAACGCTTCGGTTTCTTCACGATTACGCCCTGCGATGGGAATACCGACACAAATATCCTGTTGTCCTGAATAACGTGACAATAACAACTGATAACATGCCAACAACATCATGAACAAAGTGATGTTTTGTTGCCGACAATGTTGATTCAACGGTTCAACCAATGTCATTGGCAAAGTAAAATGCAGATGTGCGCCATTAAATGTTTGGGTAGCAGGTCGTGGACGATCTGTTGGTAACTTTAATAAATCAGGGCAATCCGACAATTTATTTTTCCAATAATTAAATTGCTGATCCAGCACCTCCCCCTGTAACCAATTGCGTTGCCAATGAGCATAATCTGCATATTGAATCGCCAGCTCAGGTAAACGTACAGGTTGATTTTCTATAATGCCATTGTAAAATGCAGCCGTTTCTTTGACTAAAATACCACTCGACCAACCATCTGAAATAATGTGATGCAAAGTCAATAACAACACATGATCATTGGATGCAATGCGAATTAAAGTCACTCTTGCCAAAGGACCTTGTTTTAAATCAAATGGTTTTTTGGACTCAATGAGAGCCAGGTCATAAATTTGATCCTCACTTTCTGCATCCATAATTAATAATGGCAAAAATACTTGAGGCACTATTTTCTGAACAGGTTTACCCGCTTCTTCAACAAAAGTGGTTCTTAATGATTCATGACGAGCAACCACTTTATTTACAGCTTGATCAAAGGCTTCAACATTGAGTTCACCTTTAAGTCGTATCGCAGAGGGAATATTAAAAATAGGGTTATTGGCATCCAATTGATCCAAAAACCATAATCTTTCTTGTGCAAAAGACAATGGTAATGATTGATCCCGTGACACTTTTTTCATTTCAGGTGCAACCATGCCACTGTTTTCAATTCTGGCTCGTTCAATGCGTTCAGCAAATTCATCAATGGTCGGAGCTTCAAACAACATTCTCAAAGACACTTCAACTTTCAGTTGTTTTCTCACATGAGAAATAACTTGAGTTGCCAGCAACGAATGTCCACCCATCTCAAAAAAGTTATCGTGAACACCCACTCGGTTAACACCCAATAATTTAGACCAGATATCCGCTACAATTTCTTCTGTTGGGTTTCTTGCTGCAACAAATTCATTCATCGATGTTAATGTTGCACCATCAGGAACAGGCAAAGCTTTTCGATCCACTTTTCCATTAGGCAACAAGGGTAATTCGGGCATCACAATAAAAGCAGCAGGCACCATATAATCGGCTAGTTTTTCTTTTAAATATGCTCGCAATACAGCCACATCCACTTCTGCTTCATTATGTGCTGCAATATAAGCGGTTAAACGTTGGTTTCCAGGTGTATCCTCTCGCACAACCACCAGACATTCTTGAACCTGAGCATGCCGTTTCAATAAGGTTTCAATTTCTCCCAATTCAATACGAAAACCACGAAGCTTGATTTGATGATCCATACGACCGAGATATTCGATATTTCCATCTGATAAATAGCGTACACGATCACCCGTTTTGTATAAAACTTTATTTTGTTGCCCCGTAGCAAAAGGGTTTTCAATGAATACCTTTTGCGTCATTTCAGGTCGGTTATGGTAGCCTTTAGCGACACCCACACCTGTAATATGCAATTCTCCAGCCGCACCAGGTGGTACAAGCTTTAGATATTCGTCCAAAACATAACACTGTGAATTGGTCACTGGTTTACCGATGGGAATATTTCGATAAGTGACTTCAGGCTCACATTCAAAATAAATGGCATCAATAGTACATTCAGTCGGGCCATAAAAGTTGATCACTTTTACCGATAATTTTTGTTGGGCTTCTTCAACCAAATGAGGTGATAACGCTTCGCCACCACAATAAATTCGCTGCAATGAATTAATCGATGACACGGAGTCACTGTCCAGTAACATTTGCAATAAAGTGGGTACGGTTTGTAAATCTGTAATTTGTTTTTCATTGATGGTTTTGATCAAATAATCTGGGTCTTGATGTCCACCAGGTTCAGCCATCACCAATTCACCACCATTGAATAATGAAGCATAAAACTCCCAAACAGAGGCATCAAAACTAAATGGCGTTTTTTGTAAGACTTTATGAGTTTGACTCATTGGAAAAGTTGAAGACATCCACCGCATATGATTAATAATCGCACGATGAGGAACCAAAACACCTTTCGGTTTGCCTGTTGAACCTGAAGTAAAGATGGCATAAGCAGTATCTTCTGATTGAGTCATTAATTCAGGATTTTCTGTTGATTGTTGAGCAATGGTATGCAAATCATCATCCATTTTAATAACAGTCGTTGCATCAGGTATTTGCAGATGCTTAGTCGCTTCACCACAGGTGATTAAAACGGGCGAATTAATATCTTCCAGCATAAAATTCAAACGCTCTGTTGGATAACCTGGATCTAATGGCACATAAGCGCCCCCCGCTTTGAGTATTCCAAAAATAGCCACCACCATATCAATTGAACGCTCGATACATAATCCAACGAGAGAATTAGCGGTCACATTGCAACTTCTCAAATGATGTGCTAGTTGATTGGATTTTTGATTGAGTGATTGATACGTGAGTGAATTTTTTTGATAACTGACAGCAACACCATCAGGTGTTTCAAGCACCTGCTGTTCAAACAACTCATGCAAAGCATTTTGTGTATTATCAGTAAAATTGACTTCATTCCATTCGTTTAACAAACAATGTATTTCTTCACGAGACAATAACGCCAAATCTGACAGTTTTGTTTCAGGTTTATCCGTTGCACATTCCAGTAACTTACTGAATCGTTGACATACGGCATCAATGGTTTTACTTTCAAATAAATCGGTGTTGTATTCAAAGACACCCGCAAAACCATTTTCTTGTTCGACCATGTTCAAACTTAAATCAAACTTGGCGGTTTTATTGTCTATTTCCAGTGCCTGTAATTCAACATCGGCAATATCCACTTTGGCAGCGGGTGTATTTTGTAGCACAAATAAGGTTTGAAAAATTGGCGTATGGCTCATGTCTCGCTGAGGAGAAACAACTTCGACCAATTGTTCAAAAGGCAAATCCTGATGAGCATAAGCGTCCAGTGCCATTTCTCTGATTTTTTCGAGTAAAGTATTAAAACTGGGGTTACCCGACACATCAGCCCGAAAAACCAGAGTATTGACAAAAAAACCAATCAGCCCCTCGGTTTCTTGGCGGTTTCTTCCTGCAATGGGTGAACCAATGCAAATATCTTCTTGCCCGCATTGTTTTGCCAATAAAATAGCATAACCCGCCAGTAGCAACATAAAGGGTGTGATTCCTTTTTGTTGACAAATATCTTTAATTCGACCAGAAACTTCTTCTGACAAATAAAATGAAATTGTTGAACCATGCATGGTTTGGGTAGCAGGTCTGGTTTTATCCAAAGGTAACTCAAGTACCGCAGGATCAGCTAATTGTTGTTCCCAATATTTTAATTGTTTTTGCTGTACTTCACCTTGTAACCATTGACGTTGCCAAACTGAAAAGTCAACATATTGAATGGGCAAAGTGGGTAATAAAGATTTTTCATTTTTCGCAAACGCTTGATACAAATGTATGAGTTCTTGAACAAAAACGCCCATTGACCAACCATCTGAAATAATATGGTGCATACAGAAAAACAAAACAAAATACTGGGGTGCTATTTCATATAAGCTGGCTCTGACCAGTGGACCTTTTTCAAGATCAAAAGTACGTTGCGATTCTTTGGCGATAACTTGCTGAATTAAAGTATTCTGATTTTGCTGTGCTTCATCAGGTAATTTTGAAATTTCTATCAGGAAAGGTTTTTCGGGTAAAACAACTTGTTTGGGGTCGCCATCATTCGAGGCAAAAACAGTTCTTAAAGCTTCGTGTCGATTGGTTATTTCAGTCAACGCTTTTTCCAGCACTGCAACATCCAATGCCCCTTTTAACTGAACTGCACCTGGAATATTGTAAGCATAATTTCCTGGATCAAGTTGATCCAATAACCAAAGACGTTGCTGAGCAAAAGACAAGGGGAAAGATTGTTGTTGTGCCTGTCGTTTTTTTTCCTGTTGTTGTTTTAATTTTTTCTTCTTTAAAAGTTTGGCAGCCAGTGCTTTTTTTTCTTCTTTGGTTAACTGCGATACCTTTTTAGATAACTTGCTCATTACAAAACGATCCCTAATTAAAAATAGATGATGAGTACAAACAGTCTCATTGAAATATTTGTTATTAAGATCTAATGAGACAGGTACTCATTAATTATAGAAGGGCGTATTAAAAGCGAATTAAATTTTTAGTATATTTTTTTGCAGATTCATAATTAGGGGACACGCAACAAATAAATACCAAATTGCGTAAAACTTTTGTTCACCTTTGAGGCAAAAAATAGGCATAAGGTAACACGCAATAAATAAACTACCCATATTACGCAGAATTTTTGTTCATCTTCTTTGCCATAAAAATAGGCGTGTAGTCATTCTACTCAACTGTTTTTGTGGTAAAGGAGATGGACAAAAAGACCAGTAAGATGGGTAGTTTATTTGTTGCGAGTTGCCTAAGTAGGTGACCATAATTATCTTAACAAAATTTTCGCTCAAGATTTTTTGACCTTTGGTGTTACTGCTCTGATTGCATAGAGGTCTATTCGGTCAGAGTAGTAGTGCCAAAGGGCGGAAAATATT